>Ga0111153_1115_pt1 | contig 18887 bp, 8 predicted proteins | sample DeeMarSeWOR28_12_FD_80255 | JGI IMG/M metagenome (GOLD analysis project Ga0111153, IMG submission 80255) | Gammaproteobacteria bacterium SG8_31 | reverse complement strand
ACCAGGGTCTCCGCGGCATCATGTTCTGGGAGCTGTCGGGAGACGATCCCGGTGGCGCGCTTATCCGCGCGTTGAGGGACGGGCTGACGCCACCCCCATAAACGGGAACGAGTGACTTTGCGCTATTTTCGACCGAGACGAGCGGCCCGTCTGCCTGAGCCTGCCGCGGGGGCGGTCCGCCCACGTCAGGGCACCGGAACCACCGTCGCTTCGGACCGACGATTGTCTGGGTTCCCGTCCCGAACAATCCGGGTCAGACAAGGTGCGAGATGAAAATCACACGGCGGGACTTCGAATGGGCGGTCGATCGGGGACTGATCGACGCCGGGACAGCGGACAAATTGTGGACAGCGCTCGCGGCTCACGTCGAACAGCGGCCCAGGTTCGATCTGACTCACGTGGCTTATTACGCGGGCGCGCTCGTGGTCATTCTGGCCATGACGTGGTTTATGACACAGGCTTGGCAGCGTTATGGCGGGCTCGGCCTCCTGATTCTGGCCGCTGCCTATGGCGGCGCTTTCGGGCTCGCCGGCGCCGCGATGTGGAAGCGACCGGGCATGCGGATCCCGGGGGGTCTCCTTGTGACCGTCGCCGTCTGCATGGCGCCGCTGGCCGTGTTCGGCGTGGAGTCCATGCTGGGTATGTGGCCAGATGCAGAAACCATCACGAACTATGTGGACTTCCACTTCAGGATCGACCGAAATTACGTCCTGCTGGAAGTCGGCGTCATTATCACGGCCCTTATCGCGCTCTGGTTCTGCCGCTTCCCTTTCCTCGTCATGCCGATTGCCGTAGCGCTCTGGTACATGGCCATGGACCTGCCGCCGCTGATCTTCGGGAAAGGCGCCTACGAATGGCTTGACGCTGAATGGGTGTCGCTCTGGTTCGGCCTGGGCGTGCTGCTGGTCGCCTACCTGGTAGACCGGCGAACGCGGGAGGATTTCGCCTTCTGGCTGTATCTTTTCGGCGGGCTGACATTCTGGGGCGGCCTGTCCTGGCTGCTGGCCTGGGACATCGACCACTTTCTCGGCATGAGTGTTTACTGCCTGATCTGCGTCGGCATGATGCTTGTCTCTGTGCTGCTCCAGCGGCGGGCCCTGATGGTCTTCGGGGCGCTGGGCGTCGTGAACTATCTCGCCTTCCTGTCTTGGGTGGTGTTCAGGGACTCGCTGGTCTTCCCGTTCCTACTGACTGTGATCGGCCTGGCCATCATCTGGACGGGGATGGAGTACCGCAAGCACCAGGAGAGGATCGAATCATCTCTGCTGGAACGCCTGCCCGAGGGCGTATCCCGCTGGCTACCGGCGAGCAGGGATCTCCCGGCGGAAAGATTCCGTCAACCGCGCGATTGACGGAGTCGATCGAAATTCCGGGACAGTTGACTCCCTGATTGCCACAGAAATCTGCGTTGCGAAGTCGGTGGCCGCGAGGATTACAGAATCTGACCGCTTGAGTCGGCAGCACACCCTCTCCTGTCGCAACGACCAGCGCTTTTTGTGACTTTCGGGGACCCATTCCTCCAGCACGCACAAGCCGCGAGGAAACCCGTCGGAGAGGCTGTTTCTGAGCCCCCCAACCGTGTGTGCAGAAGTGCTTGTCAGCCGTGAAAGCGAGCGCACAAGCCAATGCATCTGTCCAAATAGCTTCAATACTGTGAAGTAGGTTTGTTTTCTATTCTATTGTTATTTCTAGTTTTTATTAACTATTCAGATATTACGTTAAAGGAAACTGGAAGACACGGTGACCTGTCTGTTTCCTGATCAGACGCTGGCGCAAGACCAGCCGCGATTAGACGACCAAGAGCGAGGAGCCCGGCAGGCGGCACGTTGGGAAACGATAACGCCTCTGAGTCGGGAGGGACCCGCGAGACGCGTCTCGAACCATCGAGTCGTGACAAGGCGGGCCCCGGGAAAGGGAGTCAGAATGGAAGCCCCTGGGATTACCCCTTCGCTTGGCCCAGCTTGGCGCCTCACGATCATCGGCATCTTTATCGTCGGCGGGGCTGCCAGCGTATCTGTGCTCCACTCTGCACCTTATCGAACCGTTGCCGCCGTCACGGATAGCTCAGTTTCTGATTGTCCTGACGCCCACGAGGGAAGTCCGTCCGCAGATGGGTGCGAAGCGGATGAACTGCGCATCGATCGAGCCATTACTCCTACCAATGTGCTCCCCTCTTCCCAAGTCTCCACGCTGGCTCTGCATCCAGCCTTTCCGGCTGATCGTGCACACGGGCTGGCCGTCGATCAGGCGTCAACTGTGAACGCCGTTTTAACCAGGACAGAAATTTGTGCCGCCACGCGGGACACCAAGGACATGCTTTGCCGCCACGACAAAGCCGAACGCCGTAACGGAGCAGAAATTATCAATGCTGCCGAGAACCTATCGCGCCGGCACAAGACTATTGCCGGACGGATCCTGGGCGAGGACGGCCTGGGGATCGAGGGTATCAAGGTGCTCGCCACGGCCGTCGAGACCTATGGCGAACAGGATATCGGGGACACAAATGCCCGAAGCCGGCTAACCACGGTGACGGCGCCGGGCGGCTACTACTCCTTCGGTGATCTGCCCGACGGCAACTACCGCATTCAGACCGCGACTCACGGGGAATATCGTTCCGCCTGGATCTCAGTCCAGGCCGGATTCGAGCGGGCAGACCTGGTCCTGGTCCCGGAAAAGAACATCGTCTTACGCGGTCAGGTGACCGACGAGGACGGCGAGCCCCTGGAGGGCGTCATAGTGTTGCCGAATATGGTCGGCGTCGCCAGCGCCTCCACAGATAAAAACGGGCACTACACGCTGCCCGTCGCCCTGAAACCCGCTGCAACCAATCTTACGTTGCGTTTTCTGTCTCTCGGCTATTTGGAGAAAGCGGTACCGGTACCAGCCACTTCACTGGACGGTTTCGACACTCCGGCTATCGAGGTGGCGATGGCCGCAGTGGACAGCTGGACCACGCTCACCGGTTCTGTGTTGGGCTCCAAGGGAGAAGCTCTCCAGGGGCGCACTGTTCAGATCCAGGCGCTGGGACAGAGGAACTCATATCGGGGCTCCACAGACGAGAACGGCGAATTCCTCTTCCCCGCCGTCGAGGCAGGCCTGGATTACCAGCTGCGAGTCGCAGGTGGGTCCGGGTACCCGGACCTCACCCGGCACATACATGTCGACGTCGATAAATCGACCTTCGATATCGTCCTGGAGCCATTCGAATATGGCGAGTTGTCGGGTCGCCTGGTGAATCTGGATGGCGCGCCGGTCCCCGATTTTCGGCTGGCGCTCCGTAACTCGGCGTCGAGGTCGCCCAACGCGATCTTCAGCACCGATATTGACGGCAATTTCTCCGTCGAGCGCGCCCCTGCTGGACGGCTCCTTTTCGCTACCCGGTCCTCGCCGTCGATGCTGGTGCGGGGCGTCCGGCTCGAAGCCGGAGATGAGCTGCAGGTACCGCTGGTCATCGACTGGGGTGACCACGAGATCCGCGGACTGATCGTGGACCGCCGCGGCGATCCGGTGCCTGCCTCCGAGATCGTCCTCACCTGGTCTCACGATTCGGACGGTATCCGCAGTACGTCGATACGACGAACGACATCGGACGCCCAGGGGAATTTTGTATTCCAGTCGCTCGGCCCCGGTCCTCATCGCCTCGAGGTCAAAGCGCCGGATCGCCCTGCCCTGGCGGTGAACTACGACGCCAGTCGGCAGGGTTACGACCTCACGGTACGAATGAATTGATGAACAAAGAGCGACAACGGAGTGCCGCGTGTCGGACACACCTTTTACCTGCGTTCCGCGCAGGACGGGTTGATCGAGTTGCGTCGCGGCTCAAGAACGGGGATGAATTAGGATGAACAAGCAGCCCATTGACTACGCCACCATCCGGCGCCTGGGGTCGGTAGCATTGATTGCCTTCTCTCTGCTCATGCTTCCGAGCATGTCGAAAGCGGAGACGCCACCGTTGCCCATCGTGATCGACGGGAATATCCCGGATTCCGGCTGTGCTGGCGGCACCGCCGACTGTATCGAGTTGACCGATCCTTCGGGTAATAGCAAGGAGTTGGGCCCGGTGAACGGGTCAGACACCAAGCTCGGTGTGATCCATACCGCCACCCCGGCGATGCTCGATTTCACGAACCCGAATGGTTCCACCGATCTTGTCAATGTCTGGCTGAGAACCGTGGTCGCCACAGATGGCGATGTTTGGCTGTACTTCGCCTGGGAGCGTGACGCCAGTAACGGCAGTAGCGTGATCACATACGAATTCCATGGGGATCCGTTGAGTGGCAACTGCAATTACGACGGCATCGACCAGATGGAACCTGCGAACCAGGCTGAGTTGGACCTGATCACAGACTGCAACCCCTGGGAGAAGCGTAAGGAAAATGATTTCATGATCGTCTGGGACTTCAATGGCGGCGCAACTGACATCATCCTGAGGACCTTCTCGGACGGTGCTTTTGATGGTGGCAAGAATGTCTCTGAGCTTGGCAATGCCGATGCAGAACTCAATGCCAGCACCTCTAAGGGCGAGGGCGCCATCAATCTCTCCGACGCTTTGTTTGGCGACCTGACCTCGTGCCTATCGGTGGCCAACATCATCTCCGGGACCATCACAGGTAACTCCGACGAGGCGGATTACAAGGACACCCTGCTGGCAGATACCCGGAACATGCTGACCATCTCAAATTGCGGCTCGGTCAAGATCACAAAGCTGATTGATCCTAATTCCCTCAGTCAGGACGGTACTTTCTCCTATACGCTGAAGCGGGCTGATAATTCGGCTATCAATTACGATCCCGATACGTCCTATTCCGGAAGCCTCATGGACGGGGAGACCGATACAATTGACGATTTGGTGACGGCGACCAATTTTCAGATCAGCGAAGACAACATCCCCGGGGATTTCGAACTCGTTTCCATTTTGTGCGACAAGCCGGCGGCCAATACCAATGCCGATGCGGACAGCATCGCACCCAACACGTTCAGCGTGAACACGTCCGCGACCACGAACTGTACGATCAAGAACAAGCTGCTTACCGGCAAAATCACTGTCATCAAGAAGGTAGAAAACGGTTATGGTGGGAGCGCCATTCCATCGGACTTCTGCATTTCGTTGAATGACGACGAGTCAACTGCCGATTTCAATGGCGCTGATGACCCGGGTACAAAGTTCGAGTTCCTGTCCGGCAATCAATACGACGTAGATGAGCTCGACTGTTCGACATCGTCTCTCGGCGGGACCACACCGCCAGGATACAGTCAGAAATCGAAGTCTGCAGACTGCACCGGCACGATCAGTGCAGGGGACGACAAGACCTGCACCATCGTAAACCAGCAAGATCCACAGCCCGGTATCGCCCTTATCCTGTACAAGGAACTCCATAACGACTACGGCGGTACAAAGGTCACTACTGATTGGACGCTGAGCGCGTCATTGAAGAGTGGAGCACCTGGCACCTGTACCAAGTCGGGGTTCAGCGGAACGGATGACGGCACTAACGGAGCCCAGGGTACCGTCAGCGTGTCCAACAACCTGGCGACCTGCACCTACGAACTCGCCGAGAGCCCTGCCACCACGCCCGGATACACTTCCGACGGCTGGTCCTGCACGGGTGACGTGACCTTGACCAACGGCAACGAGATCACAGTCGGTCCCAGCGGCGGCTCCTGTACCGTGATCAACCGCGACGTCCAGCCGACCCTGACGCTGGTCAAGACCGTCAACAACAACTACGGCGGTGCTCTGGGCGTCAGTGACTTCCCGCTGTTCATCGACGGCAATGCCACCACCAGCGGCGCCGCCGTCGGCGTGAGTGCCGGGAACCATACCGCGTCCGAAACTCAGCAGTACGGCTATACCGCCGGTGACTGGGGCGGCGACTGCGACGCCAGCGGCAACGTGAGCCTGTCGGTGGGTGACAACAAAACCTGTACCATCACGAACAGTGACGTACAGCCGACCCTGACCCTGGTCAAGACTGTCCAGAACGATTACGGCGGCACCCTCGGCGTGAGCGACTTCCCGCTGTTCATCGATGCAACACCGGCGACCAGCGGCCAGGCCGTCAGCCTGAACGCAGGCAGTTACGTCGCGTCGGAAACCCAGCAGTACGGCTACAGCGCCGGCGACTGGGGCGGCGACTGCGATGCCAGCGGTAACGTCAGCCTGTCGGTGGGTGAAAACAAAACCTGTACCATCACCAACAGCGACATCCAGCCCAAGTTGACTCTGGTCAAGACCGTCAACAACAACTACGGCGGCACACTGGGTGTGGGAGACTTCCCGTTGTTCATCGGCGCCACGCCTGCCACCAGCGGCCAGGCCTACAGTCTGAACGCCGGTGACTATGTCGCCTCCGAGACCCAGCAGTACGGCTACACCGCCGGTGCCTGGGGCGGCGCCTGCGACGCCAACGGCAACGTGAGCCTGTCGGTCGGTGATGACAAGACCTGCACGATCACCAACAGCGACATCCAGCCGACCCTCAAGCTGGTCAAAACCGTCAACAACAACTATGGCGGCACCCTCGGCGTAGGCGACTTCCCGCTATTCATCGATACGACGCCCGCTACCAGTGGCGTGCCCTACGGCCTGAACGCCGGTAGTTACGTCGCTTCCGAGACCCAGCAGTTCGGCTACACCACCGCAGGGTGGGGTGGGGATTGTGACGGCAGCGGCAACGTGAGCCTGTCAGTGGGTGATACCAAGACCTGTACCATCACCAACCGCGACGTCCAGCCGACCCTGACACTGGTCAAGACCGTCGAAAACAACTATGGCGGCACGCTGGAGATCAAGGACTTCCCGCTGTTCGTCAACGGGACTCCTGCCACGAGCGACGTGGCAGTGCCGCTGAGCACCGGCAGCTATACAGCTTCCGAAACCCAGCAAGCTGGATATACAGCGGGTGACTGGGGCGGCGACTGCGCCGCCGACGGCACGGTCACGCTGTCGGTGGGTGACAACAAGACCTGTACCATCACCAACCGCGACGTCCAGCCGACCCTGACCCTGGTCAAGACCGTTGACAATCTGTACGGCGGCACGCTGGGGGTCAGTGACTTCCCGCTGTTTATCAACGGTGATGCCGCCACCAGTGGTCAGGCGGTCAGCCTGAAAGCCGGCGACTACACGGCCTCCGAAACCCAGCAGGCCGGTTACTCGGCCGGTGACTGGGGCGGTGACTGCGCCGCCGACGGCACGGTCACGCTATCGGTGGGTGACAACAAGACCTGCACCATTACCAATACCGATATCGCACCGTTGCTTTACGTCGTGAAGACCCCGGACGCCAGCGACGACGTCACGGTTGCCCCGGGAGAGGATGCCGAGTTCACCATCAGGGTCTACAACATCGGCGGTGGCGACGCCCTCGGCGTCACCCTGGACGACACGCTCCCGAATCCCGCCGGCTTCACGGCGCTCGCCTGGTCCATCGATTCCCAGTCCGTAACGGACGCCTGCGTGATCCTCGCAGATGGGGTTACTCTTGACTGCGACTCCATCGGGAACCTGACCAAGGATCCGACCCCGGCCAGCTCACCAAGCGGCGACGAGGCCTATTTCGAGGTCAAGATATCCACGACCATTCCGGCCAATTATTTTGCAGCGGGGTCTCCTCCGAGCTTGAGAAGTGTCTTCGAGATCGATGGCGATATGGTCGATGACAGTGGAGATGGATCGGCACCAGATGACTGGGGCACCACGAATCTGACGATGGTGCAAATGGACGATCCGCCGCTCGTCACGGTCGAGGGCATCTCCCAGGATGACTCTTTCGGTAAGGGCGCCAAGGAAGATCACCCGGCACCCAGCGTGGTCGACAGTTCAGTGCCGCCCAATAAGAGCGACCTCACGAACTTCATCGCAGTGACGGATAAGGTCGTCCAGGGCAATGTGCTGCTGGCCGTCGGCTGGCTGCGCGTCAACGAACTCGGGACCGCCAGCTTCGATTTCGAGCTGAATCAGTCGACCACGCCAAGCGCCAACGGCGTCACGCCCGTGCGAAGTGTCGGCGACTGGCTGATCGGCTTCGACTTCTCCGCGGGCGGCGACAACGTTTCACTCACCCTGCGGGAGTGGGACGGCTCGGTCTGGGGCGGGCCGACAACACTTAACGAGGATGTAGCCATTGGCGCAGTCAATGACCCATTCACGTTCGGCACCGACCCGAATAACGAGGACAATTTCGTCAATGGCGGCACGCTTCTGGACAATATACGTCAAGGGGCGGTCCTCCGACTCGTTTACATCGGCACTCAAGGACTTCATCGCCCCCGTGCCGGTGGATATCGACACCTGCCAGACGGAAGCCCTGCCGAATACGGCCTACGCCGACGCTGCCAATCCCGGCGGAACGTATACCGTGAACGACAGCGGCACGATCGACGTCAGCAACAAGCCAGCTGACGGCAGCTAAAACAACAAGTGCTGATATTGGGGCCGGGCCTAATGCCCGGCCTCTCTTATTTAACGGCGGAAATCCAACGACGCGGTGGCGACGCTGTCGGCGCGGCCCCACCCTGGCCCGCGCCTCCAGCAACAATTCGTAGGCCTCGGGCGAGCCCGAGCGACTTATCTATCTGTGCATGGCACCTTTTCTCCATGAGGTTTGTCCGTGCCGGCAGCGGATGAAGTATCACGGTCTGCCGGTCGGGGTAGGTCTGGAGTCAAAAGTGCGCTGCCCTCACGCCGAACAGCCAGGGATGGGCCCACAGGAGAACGCCATAGGCTACGGCTCCGATCACGACGGGCACGGCATCCATTCGGCGCGGCACCGGATCCGGGCGGATCCACGGCCCGTCCCGGCGGTTGGTGGCCCAGATCTGGATGATTGACCAGGCACCGATGCCACCAAAGAGCACCAGGGAGCGGCTGTCACCGTTGGCCAGCAGATGTGCCGCTGCCCACACCAGCACCCCTGTAAGCTGGGGGTGCCTGACCGCGCGCTTGATGTTGGTCCGGGCGCGGGCCGCGAAAAACAGAATGAGCGCGACGACCATCGCCATCCCGGTCAACGGCGGACCGAGCGAGGGAACCCGGTATACCGACACCGGCGTCGAGGACTTCCACCCCGCGACGATCAGCACCACCGACACGGCGATCACAAGGGAGAACACGGCGCGGTACCGCCCTCTCCCGAGACGCTCCATGAGTCGGTTGCGCGCCTCCTCGGCCACGGCAGGAAAAAGATGAGCCCCGGCCCAGAGCATCACACCCATCAAGAGAAGAATCATCCCGTCACTCCTTAAAGATTCTGTATCGCTACCCACGCCCTGGACGACCGACGACGACACCCGCCCTCACAGCGCGGTCGCCTGCATCTCCCCAGACTGACGCTTCAGCCATGGCCGAAACACTTCAGCCCCGGTCTCCTCGATCAATTCACTTGCCGCCGCCAGTTCCCTGCGGACCGAATCGGCCTGATCGTCGCCCCTGATACGCAGGGCCGTGGCCAGACTCAGCCGCGCCGGAATCTCCCACAACCGCGTCCCGTATTCGCGGGCCTTGTTCAATGCCTGCTCGGCGACCGCCACCGCCTCGGAGGCGCGCCCGCCCATGGCCAGCGCTTCGGCCTGGCAGGCCAGGAGGAAGGGCTCGTGGTCCAGGCCGATCCGACGCTCCCGCGCCAACGGCAGGATCGACTCGATCGTGGCCACTGCGTCGTTATAGGCCTGCCGTGCAATATGCACCAGGCTCAGGTTGAGGGCAGCCCGGACCCTGGAAGACAGGGCGCCGGCCTGCTCGGCCAGCTCCTGGCACTCCCTGATTCTGGCCATCGCCGTATCCGTGTCACCCGCCAGCGCCGCCGTACGGGCCAGGCTCCCCAGTGACCAACCGAGAATCTCGTAATCCGCCGAATGCCGGGCTTCCCGCGCCACGCCCTCGAGTTCGGTGATGCCAGCCTTGTCGTTGCCTTGCAGCAGAAAGATCTCGCCCCGGCAGCACCTGAGATACAGTAACGGTGTGAGCTGGAACAGCTCTCGCCCCGCCTTCGGCCTGTCGCGAAGGGCAGCGATCGCAACCTCTGCATCCTTCAATCCCTGGCGCAGGCGACCCGAGGAAATATACGCGTGGATGGGCGGCCCCAGGCATTCGAGCTCCAGGGTCGGGTCTTCGCTGTTTTTCGCCAACCGCCGGGCCTCGGTGTAGATCCTCAGGGCTTCCTCCATCTGGCCCGCCATCATGCGTGTGATGCCGTAAAACAAGAGCATGCCGACCTGACTCGGAACATCCTCGAGACGTTGGGCCAGGGTTCTACCCTCCGCGAACAGTTTCCCGGCCGTGACCTCGTCGACGCCGATCCGCCAACCCAGATTCAACATCCGCCAGCGGGCCGCGAGGGCCAGGGCATCCACCTCGGCGGAGGACGGCATCGGTTCCAGGAGGTCGCGCACCTTGGACCAGTGTTCGTAAGCCGCCTGCAGGTCATTGCGACCGGTCCACTTCGCGGCCCGCCGGTGCCACCTGGCCGCCTCGAGCAATTCTTCGCCCCGCTCGTAGTGATAAGCAATGACCGCCGCCTTGCGGTCCGGGTCACTGCCTGCCGTATGCTCGATGGCCTGTGCGACTGCTGCGTGTATCCTGCGACGCCGCTCGACGAGCTGCGTCGCATAGGCCACTTCCTGGGTCAGCGGATGAGCGAAGACGTATTTCTCCCGCGGGTACAGCGAAACCGGAAACAGGTACTCGGCCTCGATGAGTCTCCGCAGCGATGCGGCGACTTCGACCGGGCCCAGTTTCGAGATCTCCTCCAGCACATCGGCCGCGAATTGTTTGCCGATGACCGCGGCCAGCATCAGCACTTCCTTGTCCTGGGCGGGGAGCCGGTCGACCCGGGACTCGATCAATGCCTGCACGGTATCGGGGATACCGACCTCTTTGATCGGCTTGACCATCCGCTGGGCGCCGTGCCGACCGATCAGGTACCCGGCGTCCGCCAGCGAGCGCACCATTTCTTCCACGTACAGCGGATTGCCCTGGGCGCGCTCCCGAATCGTCTGCTTCAGGTCCGCCAGGCTCTCGTCGCCGCCCAGGAGATCCGCCAGCAGCGCGTCCACGTCCGGCGGCGCCAGGGGTGGCAGGGGCACCTTTCGGTAGCTTGACCGATTAGTCCATTCCGCGGCGTATTCCGGGCGGTAGGTCACGAGCAGCAGGGACCGGGTCCGTGGCATGGCCGCCGCAAGGGATGCCAGAAACTGATCGCTGCCCGGATCGATCCAGTGCAGATCCTCGATGATCACGACAGTAGTGACACGACGAAAGTCGGCAACGATGATCCTCCTGAGGGCCTCGAACAGGCGTCTCTGCCTGACCTCGGGATCCAGCTTGAGCGCAACATCCCCGTCCGAAGACAGCCCCAGGAAATCGAACACCATTGGCAGGCAGTCGAGAAGTCTCCCGCTGACCGCTGCCACCCGCGCCGAAATTTTCTGCCGGGCAAGGGCCGGATCAACCGTCGCGTCGATATCGAAGAATCGGCGGAAGAGTCGGACGATGGTCCACAGCGGCACACGGAATCCATGGGGCACACCATAGACCTCAAGAACCTTCAGCCCCCGCGCCCGGCAACGGTTGCCGAACTCGTAGGCCAGCCGGCTCTTGCCGGTACCCGCTCCGCCCGTGATCCCCACGACGGTTCCATCGCCCCGCCTGGCGGCTTTCAGACCGTCGTTCAACGCCGCCATCTCGGCCTCGCGACCAACAAACGTGGACAGCCCTCGACTGCGAGCGATGTCCAGCCGGGTTTTCAGCGGCACCGCCGTCCGGAGCCGGAACACGGGCACCGGGTCCGTAACACCCTTCACCCGGATCGGTCCCACATCCTCCAGCTCGAAAAATCCGTGGACGAGACGAGCCGTGATCCCGGTGACGTACACGGTACCCGGCTCCGCGATGTTCTCCATACGCTGGGCCAGCCCGACCACCGGGCCCTGCGCGGTGTAATCCATCCGCAGGTCGTCACCGATCCGACCCACCACGACTTCGCCGGAATTCAGGCCCAGACGCACGGCAAAATTCAGCCCTCGCTGCAGGCGTAACTCGTTGGCATACCGACGGAGGCGGTCGCGCAGATACAGCGCAGAAAAACATGCCCGCTGGGCATGGTCCTCGTGGGCCACGGGGGCCCCGAAGAGCGCCATAATGCCGTCGCCGGTGAACTGGTTGATGGTGCCCTCGAATCGGTGCACGCCGTCGGCGAGTATCTGGAAGAAGCGGTCGAGGATGCCGTGCCATTCTTCCGGTCCCACGCTGGCGGCCAGATCCATAGAGCCCTGGATATCCACGAACAGCACAGTCACCTGCTTACGCTCGCCCTCGAGGGCTGCCCGTGTGGTCAGAATCTTCTCTGCAAGGTGGCGCGGCGTGTAGGGGCGCGGGGGCTCCCCGACCGGGCCGATGGCGAGCGCCAGACGTGTTCCACAGTGACTGCAGAATCGACTTCCCGCCGGGCACCCCGTTCCGCAAGCCGGACAGACGAGCCCGGCATCGAAGGACCGTCCGCATCCGGTGCAGAAATGACTGCCTTCCGGATTGTGCGCGCCACAGGCAGGGCAGGCCCCGGCCAACTGAGCCGACTGCGTTCCCGGCTCCCCCACAGACTTGTGACGGACTGTGTCCAAACAACCCTCCCCGAGGGGTTCTGACCCTGTCCTAAGTGTATGTCATGGATCGGTCAGCGGCGGCCGCTGTTTCAGGGCCACCCGGGAGGCCGAGCGATTCCGCATGTCATTGATTGGAGAACTGAAGCGAAGAAATATCGTCCGCGCTGCGGTTCTCTATCTCATGGCTGGCTGGTTGATGGTGAGTGCATGAAGAGCGTTTTCTGTCGCACTCAGGAGCGCCTCGGGGCCAACTGAAGAACCGGTGGCGTTCCTCATCCACAAGTCAGGGCCGACGTTACCCATGCGGTAGAGTCGCTCGAACTCCGCTCCGTAGTCTTCCGCTCCTGCCAGTTGCTCCTCCACCTGCCGGGCGATCATATGGCCGATGGGGTAGTCGGGCAGATACAGGAAGCTATGGATCATGTGTGAATACACCCCCAGCAGGGTGACATCACGGATGCCGAACACCGGCGCATAAAATCTGTTCCAGATGTCTCTGGCAATCTCCACCGTCGCCTGTTTCAGTTCCGCTGGCGTCGTTTCAGGGTGTTCGTACATCCAGTGCCATACTCCCATGTCCACAAGCGCCACGGCCGCGATCTCGGCCGTGCCCCAGAAGTCACCGATCACTTCCAGCGCGCGCGCACGAGCATCGGGTTTCGGCAGTCCCAGCAGTTCCAGGTCCTGGCTCTGGAAGACGAAGGCGGCAGCCTCGGTGAACGCGTTGTTGGGCACGCCTTGCAGGGTGTAGTAATCGATGTCGTAGAGCGAGATGGTCTGCTCCACGTTGTGACCGAATTCGTGTACTGCGATGTTGTAACCCTTGTAGTCCATTCCGTCGGGTCCGATACGCGTCCGCAGCCGGGACCTGGCCCCGCGCATCGACGCGCCCCAGGCATGACCGGAACCCCGGGCCGGGTCCACGGCGATCCGCCCGGCGATCTGCTCGGCCCGCGGCGGCTCGAACCCGAGATCCACCAACATGCGAGGCATGTCCGCGGCGAAGGCCGTCGCATCCGGATAGCGCCGGCGCGTGATGGCGTCCAGTTCGGACTCGGTGTGAGCGCCGCGAGATCGAAAGCCGTTGTACCAGATATCGAAGGGCTCGAGCGGCCGTTCAAGCCGTTGCTCGATCAGGGCCGCCACCCTGGCGAGAAGCGGCGACGACAGCACCTGGTGAAACATCTCCCCGGCGCGGGCCTCTGAAATCTCCCGCTGCTCGTCGAATCGACGCCGGATGAAATTGGGCGCCGTGGGCGAATACGGGTCCACTGCCCGTTGGGCATGGAAAGCCTTCAGCAGCATCGCATAGCGGGTGTCCGGCTCCGGATCGTCGTGGATATCCTCCGCGGTCGGCGGGACCATGGAGGATTCGTAGACTGCCGAAGGGGCGACCCGATTGGTGATTGGATCCCAGTCCACCGCCGGATTGTCGATCACGACCGCCGGGATGCTCTGATCGACGATGCGTTCCATGATGCGCTGGATCATGCGTTGCTTGATCAGACCCTGCTCGGTATCCGCATAGTCCGCCTTGATCTGGTCACGAAGATTCCAGTGCGCCAGCAGTTTCATTCCCTCCGGGAAGAGACGTCGGCCGTCGGCACCCAGCAGGTGATGCATCCAGATGTTGTATTCCGCGATGTATGCGTCCGTGTCCGCGGCCGCGCGAGACAGCCGTTGCTGTACGTCGGCGGGAACACGGCGGGAGAATCTCTGTGCAAGGCGGGCTTCCGCCCACTGGCGTCGCGTCCAGGACCCGCCTTTCGCCGATCTTTCCTCGAGCGTCGTCAGGGGAAAGTTCAGAAGCACGGTGAACGCCAGCTTGTTGGCGAACATGTCGTCAGTGACGTGATCACTCGGATCGTAGCCCGCGGCGACGACGTCCATGGGCAGTAGCGGCCCGAGCTCCAGATCCGACTGCCATCGCATGGCCAGGATGATCTGGTTCATCCGCCCGTCAAGGTTCTCCAGCAGAAACTGGAAGCGCTGGAAGATGGCATCGAGGGTTGCCGGGTCACCGGCGAAATTCGTTTTGACAAATGCCTCGAAGTCGGCTCGGTCACCGTCTTCCGGGCGCCAGAAATCCGCCACCTGGGAAAGCCCTCGATGAATCCGCTCGGCCTGGTCTTTACCGTGACGCGCGATGAGTTCAACTTCAATATCGGTCATGGCAGTCTTCATCCACTCCTCCACGGATGGCTGGGGCTTGGTGGCAAAAACCGGCGGGGCTGCAAATCCAGCCAGAAAGAAACCGATGATAGCGGCCGAGAACATGGCACGTGCAGACGACATGGGTTTGTCCTGGATGTCCGTATGGGTCGGCGCCTTCATTATAGGTCTCCGTCGAATCTCCGACCCGGCCGGGCCCGGCCACTGAACGGAGCGGGGCCTGCCTGGGCTACGGCACGACAGAGGAAGGACCGCGGACGGGCGCGGACCGTGAGCCAGTCGATGGGTTAACCTCTGCAGATGGCAGGCTTCTACCTTTCCAAGAGCAAGATCCTCTCCGGCTGGCAGTGCCACAAGCGGCTGTGGCTGGAGGTCCACGATCCGGGGCGGGCCGTCGTCTCGTCCGCCACCGAGCGCGCCTTCCAGGTCGGGCACGAGGTTGGCGATATCGCCCGACGACTGTTCCCGGACGGCGTCCTGATCGCCCCTGACAACACCCTGTCGGAGGCGATCGATGAGACCCGGCGCCGGCTTGCCATACCCGGACCCGTCACCCTGTTCGAAGCCACATTTCGTCATGAAGGCGTGTTGGTGCGCAGCGACGTGCTGATTCGCGACGAACTCGACCGGGTCCGCCTCGTAGAGGTCAAGGCGTCGACCCGGGTGAAACCTGTCAACTATATCGATTGCGCAGTGCAGGCGTGGGTGCTGGCCGGCCAGGGACTTCGTCCGGCCACCGTGGAACTGGCTCACATCGACAACCAGTTCGTTTATCCCGGCAACGACGACTACGACGGCCTTTTGTCCTTTGCGGATGTAACGGACCGGGTTGGCGCCATGCTGGAGCAGATTCCCGCGTGGCTGCAGCAATACCGGGAAATGCTGGCGGCCGACATGCCGGTGATCCGTGTGGGTCCGCAGTGTCGAAATCCCTATGAATGCCCTTTCCTGCCCTACTGCACTCCGCCGCTGCCCGACTTTCCGATCGGCACGCTGCCCGGCGGCGGCAAGGTCGTATGGGAACTGGCAGAAGAAGGCATCGCGGACATCCGCGACATTCCCGAAGATCGACTGACCAGCGATGTCCAGCGCTGGGTGAGGCGAGTCACTATCGATGGCAGGGGGGACCTCAATCCCGCCGCTGCCGAGTCCCTGGCGCGGCTCCCCTGGCCGCGCTATTACTTCGATTTCGAGACCGTAGGTTTCCCCGTTCCGATCTGGCCGGGCACGCGGCCCTACCAGGCCCTGCCCTTCCAGTGGTCATGCCACGTACAGAGCCGGGACGGGGCACTGACCCACAGGGAGTGGCTGGCGGACCGGAAAGGTCCGCCCATGCGCCGTTGCGCCGAGACTCTGCTGCAGGCGCTGGGCGAGGAAGGTCCGATCTTTACATACACCAGCTATGAGCAGGGGATACTGCGGGAACTGTCCGCCCTGTATCCGGACCTCGCTGCCGCGCTGAAGAAGGTGATCGACCGGCTGGTAGACCTGTATCCGGTGACCAAGGCCAATTACTACCATCCCGAGATGCGCGGCTCCTGGTCCATCAAGTCAGTGCTGCCCACCATCGCGCCGGATATGAGTTATGGCGAACTGGATGAGATTCGGGAAGGTGCGGCGGCATCCGACGCCTTCCTCGAGATCATCCATCCTGGCACTCCCGAAGCACGACGACAGCAGCTGCGGCAGGCTCTGATCGCCTACTGTGCCTATGACACGCTCGCCCTGGTCAGACTGGCAGCTTTCCTCCAGGGCGATCATTGAGCGCAGTGGGTTTGAAGTCGGGCCGCGTCTGTCGGCTCCTGACGTCAAAAGCCCATGGCCCTTTTCCCACAGAGTGCTAGACTTTCGGGCATTCCGGCTCGAGAACGAGTCGATTATTCTCAGCAGGCCATGGCCTCCGGACACTCCACAGAACTGAAACGCCACCGGGTCCTCAGCAGGATGTTCGCTTACCTGGTGTTCGCCGCCATTGTGCTGGCGACGGCCTACAGCGCGCCCGCTCTCCCGGCATGGATCCCGCACACGCTTGCGGCCCTGGCCGTCGCGGGCTTCCCTCTGGCACTCATCATTCTTCTCGCGTCAGCCAAGCGGATGGTGGCCATCGAATCCCGGCCGAGCGAAACGACGCCCGCTCTGCAAGCGCCTCCGCCCGTCGCAGCCGATCGTCCGCTGCGCCTGGCCGTGCTACCGCTGGATGACGCCGGTGACGATCCGGTCCATGCCCGTTTTGCCGACGGCTTTACGGAAGAAATACTGAACCTGCTTTGGGGCACGGGCAGGGTCCCCCTGGCTTCGCAGACCTCATGCTTTGCCCTGCGAGGCAAACATGCTGATCCCAAGTCGGTGGCAGAAAGGCTGCATGCGAGTCACATGATCGATGGCAGCCTGAAGCGCTCGCCGGAAAAACTGGTGCTCGAAATACAGCTACGGGAGACGGGCACGGGTGCTCAGTTATGGTCAGAGCACTATGAATGGATGCCGGAAGAGATCTTCGCCATCCAGGAGCAGATTATCCGGCATGTGGGCTCAGCGCTGGACATCGAACTGAATGCGGACGCCCGCCGTTACGCCACCACGGCTGATCCGCAGGCCTACGAGGCTTACCTGACCGGCAGGGGTTACTTTCTCAAGGGTGCGCTTGCGGACCTGGCCCACGCGGTCATGCTGTTCTCCCAGGCGACGGAATCCGACCCGCAGTTCGTGCGCGCCTGGGTCGATCTGGCGGAGACCTACGCCCTGCAGGTCATTTACTTCGAAGGCAGCGACGCGGAACGAAAGGCTGCCCACGTGGCCAGCGAGAAAGCGCTGGCATTGGCGCCGGACCGGGGCGATGTTCATGCCGCCCGGGGAATCACGCACCTCGCCAGCGAAGAGTACGAGGACGCCGTCACGGAGTGCGACCGGGCCATCGAGCTCGACCCGACTCTCTGGAAGGCGTATTACAACTACGCCCGGGCCAGCTACCACCAGGGACAGATGGAACGGGCCGTGGAATTGTTCGAGAAGGCAGCATCAGTCAATCCCGGCGATTACCAGAGTCTCCTTTTGGCCGCCCCCATATACAAGCGCATGGGCGACGAGGAGGCCTTCGAGAAAGTTGCCCGCGAAGGCGTGATCCGGGCGGAAAGTTACCTCGCGGACTATCCGGATAACCACCGGGCCTATTACCTGGGCGCCGGCGCCCTCCTCGGGCTCGGGGAACGGGACCGCGCTTTCGAGTGGGCGGAAAGAGCTCTCGCCATAGATCCCTCGGACCCTTCCATCCGCTACAACATGGGTTGCTTCTACGCCAAGGCCGGCGAAAACGACAAGGCCTTCGAGTGCCTGCACGACTCCATCACCTCGCGAAGCTGGATCGAGAATGATCCAGATCTGGACCCGATCCGCGAAGACCCACGTTTCCAGAGGCTTCTCGACAGTCTGGAGTAACGCCCGGCCGACGCGGTGCGGGCACTAACGGCTGCCGCCGGCGTCTCCTCGACCGGCGTCTGTAATCTCGGCCAGCATCGTCTGTTCATCCAGGTAATCGATGCTGATCCATCGCGGATCCCCGATGCCGGTCAGTAGCAAACTTGGGAAGCCACGCGCACCCAGGGCCCTCGTTTCCGCGATCTCGGCCATCAGCGCTGCGTCGACGGCCTCGGAAGTCAGTGCATGCTCGAATGCCGTGGTGTCCAGTCCCAGCTCGCCGGCCAGCTCGATCAGCGTCCCGGTATCCGACGGATTGCGAGCCTCGACGTAATATGCCCGCTGAATCGCGCGAGTCATCAACGGATCGAAAACCTCGTCCTGGAACCGGGCGGCGATGACGGCTCGACAGGCCGGCCAGGTTGAGCGCCGCGGCGCGCATCCCTTCCAGAAATCAAAATTGAACCGGGTGCCCGGAACTTCCCGCTGGATGCGACGCCACTGACCTTGAACATACGCCCGCGTCGCCTCGGGCATGGGCTCATCGGAATCCGGCGCCAAACCTCCCAGCAACCGTCGCACCTGCATCTTCTGTGGCAGAGATGCCAGGAGCCGGTCCAGGCACGGCGAGAACCCCCAGCACCAGCTGCACATCGGATCATGAATATATGTCAGCGTCGGCACGGCGGAGCGGCCCCGGCCAT
>Ga0111153_1121_pt1 | contig 19095 bp, 20 predicted proteins | sample DeeMarSeWOR28_12_FD_80255 | JGI IMG/M metagenome (GOLD analysis project Ga0111153, IMG submission 80255) | Gammaproteobacteria bacterium SG8_31 | reverse complement strand
CCGTAGGTGCCGACAAGAATCAGCACCAGAGCCGCCCAGGCGAACCACGGCGTCAACCGCGCCGAGATCCGGTAGAAATGAGGCGGAGAGCCTAACTTGTGAAACCAGGTCCACATAACGACCACCTATTTAACACCACCTTCCCTTCCCCCTCAATCGAGACTTATTCGCATTGCCGCGGCCATCGCGAAGGGGGTCAGACTCAGCGCCAGCAGCATCAGGGCTGCCAGCAAATACAGGGCCCCCCCGGGATCCATGCCAGACATGGCCATGTCCGTCGCCCGGGCCCCGAAAATCAGAACGGGCATGACGATGGGCAGGATCAGCAGAGACAGCAGACCGCCCCCCCGTCGCAACCCCACCGTGAGGGCCGCCATGGCTCCGCCGATAAGGTTCAGTATGGGAGTAGCCAAAGCCAGCGCAGTCATGGTGGTCGGTATCGCCTCCGGCGGCAGAAACAGCGCATAGCCGACGATCGGAGACATGATCACCAGGGGAAGGCCCGTGATCAGCCAGTGAGCCGTCGTCTTTGCGAGCAACATCAAAGCCAACGGTTGTGGAGACAACGCAAGCTGCTCCATGGTTCCGTCGTCCACGTCCTGGCGAAAGAGTCCTTCCGCGGCCAGCAGCGAAGCCAGCAGGGCCGCTACCCAGACGACACCGGGCGCAATCGCTTCCAGAAGCCTGGGCATGGGATTAAGGGCCAGCGGGAATAGCGTGGTCACCATGATAAAAAACATCAGCGGATTCGCGATCTGGCCTACGTGCCGAAAAGCGAGCTGCAGATCCCGTTTGACCTGCAGCCAGAAAGCCGTTCCCAGACCCGGCAACTCCGTCACGTCAGCTCCATCTGCCGGACTACCGGCCCGGCCACTCCGTGACTTTGGTGGGCGACGAGAAGCACGAGGCCCTCTCGCTCCAGATGCCGGGTCATCATGTCGTCCACGAACTCCCGCCCGGCTACGTCGAGGTTGGTATAGGGTTCGTCCAGAACCCACAGTTTCGCCTGGCTGGCCAGACACCGGGCAATGGAGACCCGCCGTCGCTGACCCGCCGACAACCCCCTGGACGGCACGTCCGCGGCCGCTTTCAGTCCCACTTCTTCGAGAGCCGCTCGCACCACGGCACGCCCTGCCGGTCGCCGCAGACCCAGATCGAAGGCCAGATTCTCCAGGGCACTCAAGTCCGCCTTGAGACTCTCGCGATGCCCGACATAGGCCATTTCGGAGTGGTAGTCGGTGCGGTTTCGCATGACCTGTTTGCCCCGCCAGGACACCGTGCCCGTTTCGGGGAGTGTCAATCCGCACAGCACGCGAAGCAGGCTCGTCTTGCCGCAGCCGTTGGGGCCGGTGATATGAAGCAATTCACCTGCGTGGAGGTCGATGTCCAGATTTCGGAAAAGATGCTTCTCGCCCCGCCATAGCTCCAGGTTCCGGGCCTGAAGGAGCGGCTCGCCGGCTGGCTCGCTGGTCTGGTTTTCAATTTGGTGATGCAAGGGTGCTAAAAATCGTCGGCCAATGAATCAGCCGATTATTAACATGAAATTTTACTTAGGGTTACAGGCTCTTTTTAGCAAAGAGTCTTACATTACGGGGCCGAGGCTTCCCATCACCGGTCCGCTGGATCGCGGCAAGTATACACATGCCGGAAATCAACGACTTGATCTGGGTCAGTGAAGTTCCTTGTGAGAAGGAACCCTTTCCTCTTCACCGCTGAGGGCAACGCCCACCGCTTCCCCCACACAGTCCGAGCAGAGCGTGATGTAAACGCCCTGATCGTCGGTACCCACCTCGAAACCCACGGCATAGTCGCCCAGAAAGATCTCGAGTTCTCCGTCTTCCCCAAGCCTTGCTATGGCTTCGGCGATGTCCTGCCACCGTTTCATCTCTGTGTCTCCGAGCCGGTTGCTTCCGCAGACAGACTATGACCAGATTCCGCCACCGGCGCCAGCACTTTGCCTCGCCAAAGTGCAAGCCCGTTGGCCGGCACGAGTTTTGTTCCTGTGCCCGACCCGGCGACGGCCGGGTCGGGTCAGCGATTTCCTGATGTGCCGAGGGCGTACTAGGGCAACGCCGCGATCCAGGATCCGTCCTGGAGCCACACCTTGCGCAATTCCGCCATGTAACCCATGCCCTCGAGAGCCTCGAGATAGTTGTCGAGTAGGGTCAGGAGCTGGGGATCACTGGACGGCACCACGATACCCACCGGCTCCACCGTCATGGGTCGCTTAAGCGTGGTCAGGCCGGCGTCGGGATATCGCAGCACGGACAGGACGCAGATCGGCATATCCGCCACCATCGCGTCCACCTTTCCGTCCAGGACCATTTTCACGCCTTCGTCATAATCCTTGATCTTCACCAGCTTTCCGTCAGGCAGATTCTTTTCCACGAACTCCTGGCTAGTGGAGTTTTCAAGTGCGGCAAAGCTGAAATCCGACTGGTTGATGTCCTCCGCGTCCGCCGCAGAGGCCAGGGTGGACGACTTCGTCAGAATGGACTTGCCGGACATCATGTAGGGGCCGGCGAAGGAGAATTTGGCGCTGCGTGCGGCGGTGATGCCGACGCCGGACATGACGATGTCCAAATCCCCTTTGCCGAGCGCGTCCAGCAGTTCCCCGAAGGGCTTGTTCACGATCTTGAGTTCCACACCCATGGCCGAGGAGAGCTGCTTGGCCAGGTCCACCTCGAGACCGATAAGACCGCCGGCGCGGCTTCGGGTATTCAAAGGAGGCTGATTGCCGGACATACCGACCCGGATCTCGCCCCTGTCCAGGATGCCGTCAAGAATCGGCGAGTCGCCGGCCCAGGCACTGGCTGTCGCCGCCAGGCCCAGCGCCAACAAGGACACCGAGGCCACGAAACGTTTCAGTAAACGCATTTGCTGTCTCCTGCTATTTGGTTTCATCAACAAAACTATGCCCGCTATCCAGCGGGACTTTGACAGAGCCATCCGAGGGTGCCGCGAGACGCTCCGGATTCGCTAACTCCGGGGCGCGGTCAAGGATTGGCCGCGCGGTACTTTACCACGGTCGCACTTTCAGGTTGCGATTTCCCTCGCGCCGGGTAGTACTCACCCGAGCGGACCGGTTGCTGGCCTGTCGCGTCGCCCTGGGGTAGCTTTACCGCGCATGACAGAGTCCGAACCGCGCCACAATCCGCTGAGTTCTTGCCGGCCCGTTACGTTCGTAACGCGATTGAAAGTGTTTGCCGTTTTGTGCCTGCTCACCACGGTGGTTGCCGCCGCTGGGCCCGAGCCTCCGCTGAGTGCCCGAACCCCCTTAATCGACGCCGCGGCAAGAGCGGAGACGGATGGGTACGCGCGGCTGGATGAGGTCGTGGAGCGCAGCGCCGTCCTCCCTGACGTTTTCGACCCCGCCCTTTACGCCACTGCAGGCGCGACCAGCGGGATTCGCAATCAACTGCTGGCACACCTGCTCTGGCTGCAGGGTCGGGAAGCATCGCACCTGCAGCAGATCGAGTCGCTTCCCCGGCAACTGGAGGAAGTGCCCACCGCTGAGCCGTATCGCTCGGAGTTCGTGGCGCTCTATGCCGAATCGACGCCCGAGAGATACGCACGGGTTAAGTCCATCTATCAGGCAGAAATCTCGACGACCGAGCGTCTTCTCGTGTTCGTCGAGCAGGTCGAGGCGGGCCATATCCGGCCGACACCGGAGGGATTCACGTTCCAGGACGACTCCACGGCGACCGAATACCGAGAGATGGTTGCCTTTCTGAACCAGTTATACCGGGAACAGGATCTCCGCATTTCCGGGTACCATGCCTGGGAAATCCGCCAGAAAGGTAGCCTGCGTGAATTCCGTGATCAATCCGGCGCCGGAACTGACTCACCGCGCCCCGTTGCCAGGGAATCGGAAAACCTGAAGCATGTTCTTCACCGCGACCCAGGAAATCTCGGTGCTACGCCACAGGGAGCCGATGATTGCCCAGGCTATCGTGGCGCTGCAACGCCGTGCCTACAAGGTGGAAGCAGACCTTCTCGATTTTCCGGCACTGCCGCCTCTGCAAGAGTCCCCTGCCGTTATCATGGCGAGCCGGGAAATCTTTTACGGGCTGACCAGCCGAACGGGTCTTCTCGCAATGCTGGCAACAGAATCGATGCCCGACCGGGTCGTCATCAGCCGCCTTTGCGTATCTCCCTCGAGCACCCGGCGCGGTTACGCGACTCGACTGATACGCCACATCCTCGGCCATACTGAACAGCCTATTCTGGTCACTACCGGCGCAGCCAACGAGCCTGCCCTGATGCTCTATCGAGGCATGGGATTCACAGATTTTGAGAAGCACGAAACCGTTGAGGGGCTGAAGCTGATCACCTTGAGGTACCTGCCGCACCGCGCTTCCGTTTCCGGGTCCCATGGGGACTGAGCCGTCGAACAGCGTGTCCGATGCGAGGATGTCACTGGTCGCCGGTGCGAATCCGCAACCGCAGTGTCATCAGCGAAACCCGCGGGACAGGCTGGCGATCCGCGTTTTATGGGTCATCCTGTTTTCGATACAGCTACCGCCCCTGGCCCAGGGAGAGCCGGAGCGATGGTCATTCAATGCCGGCGCAACCGGAGTCCTGCAGCAGGGCTTTTACGACGACGCCGTGAATGACGGCGGCGGCTCTGTTGGCGATACGGGGCGAGGCTCCCTCGCCCTCGACCTGGACGCGACCTTCAATACGAGTTCGCGTACCCGGATTTTCGCCGCCGCCAGTATCGCGAAGGGAGATGGCCTCAATGGCGCCGGAGGCGTGAGTCTGCGGACCAATGCCGACGACCTGGAAGACGACGTCAAGAACATCAATGGCAGGAGTCGTAACTATCTTCTCGAGGCCAATTTCGCCGGCAGGAAAGACCTCACAGACAGTGTTTCTGTAGAGATCACCGGCGGCCTCATCGACGCTACTCGATACGTAGATACCAACCGCCTGGCGAATGACGAAAACAGCCAGTTCATGAACGAGGCTTTCGTCAACAGACTGTTTCTACCTTCCTACGATCCCGGGATAGCTGTATCGATGAAGGGCGGCCGCTGGACCCTGGATGGCGTCTGGATGAGCACGCGCACGAGTCAATCGAACGGCAGCTATCAGAATTTCGATTTTTTCACCGTTGAAGCCGGGACCGGGTACCGGATCGCCGGAACCCGCGGCACCCTTCGAATCTCGCTCGTCACCACCAGTGATTCTTTCGGTGACGACCATGCGGCGGTTGATGGAGGATCCATCTCCGTCGATCACGAATTAACGCGGGACCTGGGCCTCTTTGCCCGGATGGCCATTCTGTCGGACGAGCCGGCGGTTCTCGTTCACAAATCATTATTCTCGGGTGGCGCAGCGCTGGCCGGCGACCTGTTCGGACTGCCCGGGTGGACGACCGGCCTGGCCTACGCCTACCTGGAAGGCGTGGGCGACGAGCCGGGCGCGGTGCAAGATTCCAACGTCTGGGAGGCCTACGCGCGGTGGGATGCCGCCGAGCGGTTCGCCCTCAGCGCTGACCTGCAGCGTGTCGGGGATCGTCTGAGAGGCGATGAGAATCCGCGCCTGTGGGCGATAGGACTCCGTTTCCACTACGCGTTGTAGGCCCTGGCCGACGATACGCTTGAGGACCCGGCGCACGCGCCGGGCTCGTGGCCCTCGCTGGGCGGAAAAATCGAGACTGTGGACGTCTGCAAGGCTCCGGGCCGATCAATGACCCGACGGTTCTCCGGTCCTGGCGGCAGCGACCGCCTCTCCGGCAAGTTTCCAGCGAATTGTTCTGCGCGAAAAAGACATCCGCGCTATCTCACCCTTTTCGTCTGCAAGGGTGAAGGTCCGGGTATCCGCTGCCCATCGGGAGTATTCGAGAAGCGGCTTGCGGATGTTGTGGCCACGCCGCGACGCGTCGAATCGCAGCACCTGGCAGGCAAAATCGAAATTGGGGCGTTCAGTGTATCTGGGCCGAAGCCAGATGACGTCGCTCTTTTCCATAACACGCTCTCGAACGGACCACGGGTTTGTTCTGTTTGTTGGGCCCGGGTGGCAGTCCTGACCGATGTTACGTGACTTACATGACAGATTCACGTCCGGGGAATATCGGCCGCACGAAGACCGCGGGGAAGCAGGCGCCACTCCACGAGATCGAACAGCCCCTGAACGACGAGCGCCAGCAGCGCTGCCGGAACCGCCCCCTGCAGTATCAGTCCCATGTCGTCGAGCCGGATGCCGGTAAGAATGGGCTGACCATATCCGCCGGCACCGATGAGGGCACCGAGGGTGGCGGTCCCAACGTTGATCACTGCCGAAGTCTTGACGCCGGCGAATATCGAACGGGCAGCCATGGGCAGTTCGACAATGCGCAGCCGCCCCCCCGGCGGCAGTCCCAGGGCTCTGGCCGAATCGATGATGGAGGGGGGTATATCCCGAAGGCCGGCGTGGGTGTTTCGAACGATCGGCAAAAGACTGTAGAGGAACAAGGCGACAATGGCGGGGGGGCCGCCGATGCCGAGAACCGGAATCATGAATACGAACAGCGCCAGGGACGGGATCGTCTGCAGGACGCCCGCAATCCCCAGGATAATCTGACCCAGGCGCTGCTGGCGGGCCGCCACGATACCCAGGGGAACCGCCAGCAGGATGGCAGCGGACAGGGACACACCCACCAGCACCAGGTGTTCCTTGGTGTGTTGCCAGAGGCGACCGGTTTCTGAGATCGGCTCTGCGCGCTCCCGGATCTCCAGGGTCTGCACCAGGAATTCGTTTGCGACCCGCTCCTCTTGCACACCATGGATTTTCACTCTGGCGTTCATGCGGCTCATGGATTTCTCGTCGATAATCCCCGCCAGTCGCGAGAAGGAACTCACGATCCGCGGCAACCGATGGGCCAGGTCTGTCCGGTACAGGACGACGGCATCGTAACGCGGGAAAAAAGCCAGATCGTCTTCCAGCGCGCGAAGCCCGTAGTAGGCGATCTCTGCATCCGTGGAATAGAGATCGGTTACGTGGAGCGCTCCGGACTCCAGTCCACGATAGGCCAGATCGTGATCGAGCCCCCGCACATTCTGTTGTGGAAGCCGGTACCGGTCCCTGAGGCCCGGCCAGCCGTCAGACCGCTCCATGAATTCGTTGCCAAAACCGAGGATCAGATCGGGATGGTCCCTGAGGTCGGAGATCCGGCGCAGCTCCATTCGATCGGCCAGCTCAGCCTTGACCCCGATCGCGTAGGTATTGTTGAAACCCAGCGGCGGAGTCATCGAGATGGACAGCGATGACAGATACCGCTCCAGTTCGGCCGCATCCGCCAGTCCGACTTCGGCCAGCGTCTCTCTCAGGAGGGTGCCGGTGTATTCGGGATAGGCGTCAATCTCCCCCTCGAGGAGCGCGCTCCAGAGCACGCGGGTACCGCCGAGCTGCCGCCGATGCCGCGCTGCCCCGCCCACGTCTTCGGCCAGCTGAACCAGCATTTCTCCAAGAATGACCGACTCCGTGAAGCTTTTTGAGCCAACCACGACCTCCGGGTCGTCCGCAGCCCCAACGGAAGCCGTGGCACCGGTCAACAGAAGGAGTGTGGACAGGGTGAGCAGATGGCGTCGCCGGATCACGCGAATGCCTCCATGAGCGTGTTCAACGGCTCCTTCTGGGCGGTGATGAACTCTTCCACGAAGGGCTCCGCCGGATCCCGCACCAGTTCGGCGAAGGAACCTCTTTGCACCACCCTCCCCTGCTTCATGAGAACCAGGACACCTCCGAAATGCACGGCTTCGGCGATGTCGTGGGTGACCATCAGCACCGTTTTGCCCAGCTGTCCGAAAATAGATCTGAGATCATTTTGCAGCCGGAACCGGATCATGGGATCCAGGGCGCCGAGGGGCTCGTCCAGCAGCAGCAGATCCGGATCGAGCATCAGCGCGCGCATCAGGCTGACTCTCTGGCGCTGCCCGCCCGAGAGCTCCGCCGGGAAACGGTCCATCAGCCCGTCGGGGAGATGCACGAGTTCGGCGAGTTCCGCCAGTCGTTCATCGATCCACGCGGATTCCCGGCGGAGATACCGGGCCATCACAGTCACGTTGTCCCGTATCGACAGGTGCGGAAACAGCCCCCCTTCCTGAATGACATAACCCATCCTCAGACGGGCCATCTGCAGATTCTCCCGTGTGAGGCGGGTGCCCTCAAAAAAAACAGACCCGGCGTCGGGGGACGTCAGGCCGGCCACGAGCCGCAGGATGGTCGATTTTCCGCACCCGCTGGGCCCGATCAGGATCGTGGTGCTGCCCGGTTCGAGGGTCAGATCCGTCGGGTGAAGGGCTGGCGAGTCGCCGTAGGACTTGGCGACCTGCGAGAGACTCAGCATCTCGCGTGGCCGGCCGTTGTGCGGGCCATGATCAGGCCTGTCGGCAGACCCGGCGGCAGATCAGTCCGGCGCAAGGCCTGAGACCTGCAATCCTCGCAACGTACGGACATGGCTCTCCCGTTCCCGATCAGGCTGATCCCCGTTCACCGTAACACCTAAGGAATCTGCCAAAAACCGGGGCTAGCTCACGACACAGGTCATAGCTGCCCCGAAAGGACGGTTGCACGGAGCGCGACCATGATGGCGGCGAGCCTCCCGGAATTGTCCAGTTTCGGGATAATTGCGGCGCACAAGGATTGCGCTACTGTTATCGGATCCACGGTTCCACGGCAAAACTGCGTTGATGTAGAGAGGTAGCAGCTGCCCATGAGGATGTCGGTCGATAATCTGGACACTATTCGAGGCTGGGCCATCCGGAACCAGGATGCGGTTCCGGAACTGGCGATCCGACTTATCTTTGCAGCAGATCTTGCGAAATCGGTGATCGAGCAGGAGGCGGCACCGGATCCCCAGCGCGTCATCGAGATTGGCTTCGATATCGCAAACTTGCTGTGGAGAATTCGGGTCTCGGCGAGTCCTGTCGTAACCGGGGTCGAGCTGACCCCGACAAGACTGGCCGCGGGAACGCGTGTCGTTCACCATGCCCTGCGCAGGGGCATGCAGGATACTGCGATAATCGCAGAATACATCGACCAGCATGTCGGCAAGATCATCTATGCCGCGGATGTGGTGGGCCACGACACCGTTCTGGACATGCCGGAATTCGGCTTCCGGGAAATCACTGTCCAGCGTGACGGCGAGGCTTATGTATTCGAGGACCTGAGTGACCCTCCCTGCCGCCCATCACGGATCAAGAATCTTTCCTCCTCGATCAGCAAGATCCGTCAGACCCGGCAGGCCTGATGGCCTGTGCCTGAGAGGCGATGGTGCCCGGGGCGGGAGTCGAACCCACACATCCTTTCGGATAGCGGATTTTAAGTCCGCTGCGTCTACCAGTTCCGCCACCCGGGCCCTGAAGCCTGCAAAGCTTACTTGACGGCATCCACTGCCGTCACGGCCCCATGTAGCAACGACGACGCGCATCGGGCCCAGAGTCCTGGCGAACTGCCATTCTTCGAGGCGGCTTCTCGGGGTAAGATGACGCGGGTGTCAACAGCGGAGTTCTCGACATGCGAATGATTCGCCCGGCCCTGCTTTGCCTATTCTTTCTGAGCCTCGGTGCCTTCGCCGAAGAACTTCCGTTCCTCAAGCCTACGGTTTCCTACACCGGCCTCCGGGTCATCCAGTCTCCGGAAGGCGAATTCCGTCAACGAGTCTTCTGGACACCTGACAAGGTCCGCACCGAGACCGATATGCCCGGCATGGCAGTCGTCAATATCGTCCGTGAAGATCTCGGACTGATGTGGATTCTTCCCCAGGGCGGAGGCATGTGCCTCGAGCAGACCCTCGCCGAAAGCGACGCCATGTCGCTGGCGCCGGGGGCAGAGGCCTATGAACCGGAGGATATGGATTTCCGGGAAATCGGCACCGACACCATCGACGGGCGTCCCGTGACCCAATACGAGGTCGTGTCGAAAACCGACATGGGGGACAACAGGGCCTTGTTCTGGGTGACAGAGGAAAACATTCCCGTTCGCATGGAGGTAGAGCCGGCGGCCGGTGAAGGCACAGGCAAGGTGCTCATCACGCTCGAGGAGCTGGAAACGGGTCCGCAGGCGGACGAGCTGTTTGAATCCGGAATGGAGTGTCGCCCCATGCCGGCCATGCCTCACCAGATGCCGGGCGGCGGAAATTAGGGATCGAGTCAACGTCGACTCGGAAGCTGGAGGCTCGGACGGCCTCCGAGTTAGCCGGCCACCTGCTGAAAATAAGATCGTTTAGGGCAGTCAGCCTGGCTGTTACCCGTAGTGTTGACCGCAATACGCAGGAAACAGGCATTGTATGCGGTGATACGGATGCCACGCTGATTGGCAGGACCTTTTGTGGACTTGCCATTGCAGGCACTGACTCAATTGTGACCGTCGGTTGTTCGTAGCTCGCAGAGGGCGTGAGATCGTAGCTTCGCCTCGGCGGGCTTTTCCTCCACAACGATTAATGCCTGATTCTTTTCCGAGTCGCTGCGTGTGTGGTCTGTTTGCTGTTCCCCTAAGTCGCTCGGTTTCTCAGAAAGTTCATTGACGATTGGCTCTTGCTCGACTTTCTCTTTCATCTTCGGCGGAGGCGGGACCCATGGCGCACCTCTGAGTCATTCTGGTGCGCCCGGGCGGTTCCACACCAAAGTTGCACAGAAATTCACCAGCTGCGGCTTTTTTGCCGAAAGTTATTGACTCCGGGGCGACACTGAAGAACCCTGTTAAAAAAATAAGTCCGCGGGTCAAGCGGGCGGCATTTCCAGGAGGGGGAAAGCTTGGCATCGGAGCAGGCAGGTATCGAGGTCTTCAACCAGGGCGGTGAGGGCCCTTTTGTGCTGACCTGCGAGCACGCCACCAACGAGGTACCCGAGGAGTTCGGGAATCTCGGGCTGGACGACGCGCTGCTGGAGACACACATCGCATGGGATCCGGGGGCACGACCGGTGGCGGAGGCCCTCGCCCGCTTGCTCGATGCCCCATTGATCATGCCGCAGGTGTCCAGGCTGGTCTGCGACTGCAACCGGCCCCACGGATCAGCCGACGCCACGCCGGCCAGGAGCGAGATCTACGAGATTCCGGGCAATCGCGACCTGACGCTCGAGCAGAGGGAGGCCCGGGCCCGCCGATTCTACGAGCCTTTCCGGGAGGCCGTCGACCGTACACTCCGCCATCGCCTGCAATCCTGTGGCGCAGCAATTCTCGTTACTATTCATTCGTTTACGCCGATATTTAAAGGTAAGGCCAGAGACATACAGCTGGGCATCCTGCACGACGCGGATTCCCGTCTGGCCGATGCCGTACTCGAAATTGTCGAGAAAGAGGCTGGACTGATTGTGGGTCGAAACCAGCCGTACGGCCCGGAAGACGGGGTGACTCACACTCTTCGCTTTCATGCGCTGCCTTTAGGCCTGCTCAACGTGATGATCGAGATCAGGAATGATCTGATTAGCGACCGGTCCGAGCAGGTCGGGATGGCGAGACGCCTGGCGGACTATCTGCAGGAGGCGCTGGCTAGCATCGGCACGGCGGACAAAACGGTGTCCCATGCCTAGAGCCATCGTCGCGTACGTGAAGTACGTTGACCGGTTCAACCGGATCGTCGGCCGGCTGGCGATGTACATGATCTTCCTGATGCTCGCCGTCCTTCTCTACTCGTCGATTTCGAAGGCCTTCTTTCTGCCCGCCATCTGGACCCTGGAGGTCGCCCAGTTCCTGATGGCCGCGTACTACATCCTGGGCGGCGGTTATTCCATGCAGCTGCATGCGCACGTCAGGATGGATCTGCTATACGGCCGCTGGTCACGGAAAGGGATGGCCTTCTCCGATACCCTCACGTCGGTCTGCCTGATCGCCTATCTCGTCCTGCTGCTGATGGGCGGAATCTCCAGCACGGACTATGCGCTCCAGTACGGCGAGAGAAGTTATTCCTCGTGGGCGCCGTACATGGCGCCGATCAAGCTTTTGATGTGCTTCGGCATCTTCCTGATGCTGCTGCAGGCGATCGCGTTCTTTTTCAAGGACCTGGCAGCGGTGCGGGGACTGACGGTCGAAGGGCGCCCGCTGCCCGAATACGAGCTCAGCGACGAGGTGCAGTCGTGAGCTACGAAATGATCGCGCTGCTGATGTTCTCGTCGATGATGCTGATGCTGCTGACGGGTCAGCGGGTATTCGGCGCGATCGGCTTCGTCGCCGCCATGGCCGCCCTCTTCCTCTGGGGGGAAGGCGGCTCCGAGATGGCGTTCAGCGCGGCGATGAAACTCATGAAGTGGTATCCGCTGCTGACCCTGCCCATGTTCATCTACATGGGCTACATGCTGTCAGAATCGAAGATTGCGGACGATCTTTACCACATGTTCCACGTCTGGATGGGGCCGCTCCACGGTGGGCTGGCAATCGGCACCATCGGACTCATGGTCGTCATCTCGGCGATGAACGGGTTGAGCGTGGCCGGCATGGCCATCGGGGCCACGATTGCACTCCCGGAGCTCCTGCGCCGCGGGTACGACAAGGTCATGGTGACGGGCGTCATCCAGGCAGGTAGTTCGCTGGGAATCCTGGTTCCGCCGAGCGTCGTCCTGGTGCTCTACGGCATGATCGCGCGGCAGCCCGTCGGGCAGCTCTGGCTGGCCGGCGTCATCCCGGGTCTCCTCATGGCCGGCCTGTTCACAGTTTACATCCTGATTCGTTGCAGGCTTCAGCCCCGGCTCGGCCCCGTCCTGCCCAGGGAGGAACGCCAGGTGAGCTGGGGGGAGAAGATCCGGCTGCTGCGGGCGGGAATCCTGCCCCTGCTGATCTTCTTCAGCATGACCGGCCTGTTCCTGATGGGCGTCACCAGCCTCGTGGAGAGCTCCGCCGTCGGCGCCGTGGCGGCGACCGTCGCCGCCCTCGTGAAGAAGCGGCTCAACCGGCAGGTGATGGAAGAGGTCATCCGCAAGACCCTGGCGGTCAGCTGCATGTTCATGTGGATCATCCTCGCCGCCCTCTGTTTCGGGGCTGTATTCGACGGTCTCGGGGCCGTCAAGGCCATCGAGTATTTTTTCGTCGAGAAATTGGACCTGGGCCCGTGGGAGATCCTTATTCTCATGCAGCTTTCATATCTCGTTATGGGCATGTTTCTCGACGACACGGCGATGCTGGTCATCGTGGCGCCCCTTTACGTGCCGCTGGTGGACCACCTGGGCTTCGACCTGGTGTGGTATGGCGTGCTTTACACCATTACCTGCCAGGTCGCCTACATGACGCCACCGTTCGGCTACAACCTGTTTCTGATGCGAGCCATGGCGCCGCCGGAGATCACCCTCGCCGACATCTATCGTTCTATCACCCCCTTCGTGCTGGTGATGATCCTCGGGCTTGTCCTGGTGATGATTTTTCCCCAGATCGCCATGTGGCTTCCCAACATGTACTACGCTAAGTAATTGGCGGCCGGAACGCAGATCCCCGGTGTATCCGGTCTCGTCAACCACGGGGAGGAGTGAGACGCGAACAGGAAGGCCGGTTGTTCGCTATAACCGTGTCGGGGTATCACCGGCGTAAATGCCCCGTGTTTAAAAACGAAAAGTCCAGGAGCGATACAGATGACAACAAGACGCGATTTTCTCAAGAAAGCGGGTGCTGCGGCCGTCGGCACCACGGTGCTCGGGGCGCCGTACGTGCATGCGGCCAAGGCACCGATCAAGTGGCGACTACAGACCTATGCGGGGCCCGCTCTGGCCGAGCATGTAATCAAGCCCTCCATCGATGCTTTCAACAAAATCGCCAACGGCGAGATGGAGATCGAGCTGTACTTTGCGGATCAGCTCGTGCCAACCAGCGAACTGTTCCGCGCCATGCAGAAAGGCACCATAGACGCCGTCCAGAGCGACGATGATTCCATCGCCGCCCCGGTCGATGTCTCGGTCTTTGGAGGGTACTTCCCCTTCGCCTGCCGGTACAGCCTGGATGTCCCGACGCTTTTCAACCAGTACGGTCTGAAAGAAATCTGGCAGGAAGCCTACAGCGAGGTCGAGGGCGTCACCTGGCTGAGCGCCGGCGCGTGGGATCCCTGCCACTTCAACACCGTCAATCCGATCACCAGCCTGGAGGACCTGAAGGGACTACGCGTCTTCACGTTCCCGACGGCGGGCAAATTCCTGTCCCGTTTCGGCGTCGTACCGGTGACCCTGCCCTGGGAAGACGTGGAAGTCGCGGTCCAGACCGGTGAACTCGACGGGATCGCCTGGTCCGGCATCACCGAGGATTACACGGTCGGTTGGGCGGACGTGACGAACTACTTCCTGACCAACAACATCTCGGGTGCCTGGATCGGCTCCTACTTCGCCAACTCGGATCGTTGGAACGAGCTGCCCGATCACCTCAAGGAGCTGTTCAAGGTGTGCATGGACAGCTCACACTATTATCGCCAGTACTGGTACTGGGGCGGCGAAGCGAATCTGCGTGTGCACGGCGACAAGCTGAAGCTCACGACCATCCCCGACAAGGAATGGGCGACGGTCGAAGCGGAGGCACAGAAATTCTGGGATGAAATCGCCGCCACGAGCCCGCGAGCCAAGAAAGTCGTCGATATTTTCAAGAAATATAACGCCGATATGGCGAAGGCCGGCCGGCCATACCGTTACGACTGAATGGCCGACACTGACAGGCACGAGCCGCCGTTCCCCGTTTTTCGGGGGTTCGGCGGCTCGGACCTTTCCATCGCAGCTCCTCCCGGAACGCCCGTACCAGGAGGGCTGAATTCCAGGAACCCACGGGCAACAGGGTCAGTACGATGGCTGGGATGTTGACTTTAGACGAACTCAGAAAGGCCGTTGGCGCCGGAGAGATCGATACGGTCCTGGCGGTCCAGGTGGACATGCAGGGCCGACTGATGGGCAAGCGGTTTCAGGCCGAGTACTTCCTCGACAGCGCCTCCAAGGAGACGCACAGCTGCAACTATCTGCTGGCGACCGACATGGAAATGCACACGGTCGAGGGGTACAAGGCGACAAGTTGGGCGGCGGGATACGGCGACTACATCATGAAGCCTGACCTGGCGACGCTGCGACGTATCCCGTGGCTCGAGGGGACGGCGCTGGTGCTGTGTGACGTCCTAGACCATCACCACCACGAGGAAGTACCGCATTCGCCGAGGGCTGTCCTGAAGAAGCAGATCGCTCGGCTGGAGAAAGCCGGCATGAAGGCCGCGATGGCCACGGAACTTGAATTTTTCCTGTTCAGGGACAGCTTCGAAACACTTCATGCCGCCGGCTACCGGAACATGGAGACGATCAGCCCCTACAACGAGGACTACCACATCTTCCAGACCACGAAGGAAGAGGATGTCATGCGCGCCATCCGTAACGGACTGCAGGGCGCAGGCATCCCGGTCGAGAACTCCAAGGGCGAGGCGTCAGCCGGACAGGAAGAAATAAACGTTGTGTATGCGGATGCCCTGACCATGGCTGACAGCCACGCCATCATCAAAAACGCTTGCAAGGAAATCGCCTGGTCCAAGGGACGAGCCGTCACCTTTCTTGCCAAGTGGGACGATAATGCCGCTGGAAGCTCCTCTCACATACACCAGTCCTTGTGGAGTGCGGACGGCAAGACGCCGCTGTTCTACGACCCCGAGGGTCAGTACGGCATGTCGCGGATCATGGAACATTATCTGGCCGGATTGCTGGCCAACGCCAGCGAGATCACCTATTTCCTCGCCCCCTACGTGAACTCGTACAAGCGCTTCAAGGCGGGCACCTTCGCGCCGACCAAGGCTGTATGGAGCCTGGACAACCGGACAGCCGGATACCGTATCTGCGCAGATGGGACGAAATCGGTCCGAATCGAATGCCGGGTCGGCGGTTCGGACCTGAATCCTTACCTTGCGCTGGCCGCCCTGCTCGCGGCGGGAATGGACGGCATCGAGCGCGAACTGGCACTGGAGGCGCCGTTCGTGGGTGACGCCTACGGGGCACGGCGGGTGAGAGTCATCCCCGAGACGCTCAGGGATGCGGCTACCGCAATGAAGCGATCAAAGATGCTGCGAGCGGCGTTCGGGGACGAGGTGATCGACCATTACCATCGCGCAGCGATGTGGGAACAGGAAGAATACGATCGGCACGTCACGGATTGGGAAGTGGCGCGCGGCTTTGAAAGGGCATAAACCATGAGCAGTGTGATTCGTTGCATTTCTCCGATAGACAACTCGGTCTTTGCAGAGCGGCCGGTACTTGACCGGCAAAAGGCCCACGATGCGGTGGCCCGGGCCCGGGGTGCCCAGAAGGACTGGGCGGCCAGACCGCTGTCCGAGCGGATCGAGCTGGTGAAGGCCGGCGTCGCCACCCTCGGCGCCATGAACGACGAGGTGGTTACCGAGCTGGCGAGGATGATGGGCCGCCCCGTCCGGTACGGAGGGGAATTCGGCGGCGTCAAGGAACGCACGCTGTACATGGCCGAGATCGCCCACGATGCCCTCGGGCCGTTGGTGTTCGAGGACAGCCCGGCTTTCGAGCGGCGAATCCTCAGGGAGCCACACGGCGTCGTGCTGGTCGTGGCGCCCTGGAATTACCCGTACCTGACAGCGATCAACACCATCGTGCCCGCGCTCATCGCAGGCAACGCCGTTGTGCTGAAACACGCGACCCAGACGTTGTTGGTTGGCGAACGAATGGCGAACGCCTTCCATCAGGCAGGCGTTCCGAATGACGTTTTCCAGAACGTGTTTCTCGATCACGACACCACCTCTGCCCTGATCGCAGCCAGGAGCTTCGGCTTCGTGAACTTTACGGGCTCTGTCGGCGGCGGCAAGGCGATGGAGCGGGCCGCGGCAGGCACCTTCACCAACCTGGGACTCGAGCTGGGGGGCAAGGACCCTGGTTACGTGATGGAGGACGCCGACCTGGACGCGGCGGTCGCGACCCTGGTGGACGGGGCCATGTACAACTCCGGCCAGTGCTGCTGCGGCATCGAGCGGATTTATGTCACTTCCGGTCTGTTCGATGATTTCGTCGAAAAGGCCGTGGCGATCGTTTCGGACTACAAGCTCGGCAATCCGCTGGACCCGGAAACCACGCTGGGTCCCATGGCGCACAAGCGCTTCGCTGACGAGGTGCGTGCCCAGCGGGACGAGGCAATCGCCGCGGGCGCCGTCCCCATGGTGGACCCCGGTCTGTTCCCGGAGGACGACGGCGGCACCTACCTGGCGCCGCAGATACTGACGAACGTCAACCACGGCATGCGGGTGATGCGCGACGAGTCCTTCGGCCCCATTGTCGGAGTCATGAGGGTCGACAACGACGACGAGGCCGTCGACCTGATGAACGACAGCGAGTTCGGGCTGACAGCCTCGCTGTGGACATCGGACGCCAAACGAGCCGCATCCATAGGCGCCCGCATCGAAACCGGAACGGTTTTCATGAATCGGGCCGACTACCTCGACCCGGCGCTCTGCTGGACGGGCTGCAAGGACACCGGCCGCGGCGGATCACTGTCCGTCATCGGCTATCAGAACCTGACGCGGCCCAAGTCCTACCACTTCAGGAAGGCACTCTCATGAACCTGGTCGGCAACTGGAATTACCCCACGAAGATTCGATTCGGCAACGACCGCATCGAGGAGCTCGCCGACGCCTGCAGGGAGTCCGGAATCAGCAACCCGCTCCTGGTCACCGACCGGGGCCTTGCACGGCTGGAAATCACCGACAGGATACTGGGTCTCATGGAACGGGCGGGACTCGGGCGGGCGGTTTTCAGCGACGTGGATCCGAATCCCCGGGACGACAACCTGGACGCCGGTGTTCGGGTCTTCCTGGACGGCGACTTCGACGGCGTCGTTGCCGTGGGCGGCGGTTCCGGCCTCGACCTGGCGAAACTGGTCGCGTTCGCGGCCAGACAGACCCGGCCGGTGTGGGACTTCGAGGACGTGGGCGACAACTGGACCCGGGCGGATGCCGACGCTATCGCTCCCGTGGTGGCAATTCCCACGACGGCCGGGACGGGATCGGAGGTCGGCCGGGCGGCTGTCATCACCCGGACGGCGACGCACTCCAAGAAGATCATCTTCCATCCCCGAATGATGCCGGCCGTCGTCATCTGCGACCCGGTCTTGACGGTCGGCCTGCCACCCGACATGACCGCCGGCACCGGCATGGACGCCTTCGTTCACTGCCTGGAAGCTTACTCCACGCCCGCCTACCACCCCATGGCCCAGGGCATCGCGCTGGAAGGCATGCGGCTGGTGAAGGAATACCTGCCGAGAGCCTTCCACGATGGCAAGGACCTGGAGGCGCGCGCAAACATGATGAGCGCCGCAGCCATGGGCGCTACCGCTTTTCAGCGGGGCCTCGGCGCCATTCACTCACTGGCCCATGCGGTGGGCGCCATCCACAATACCCACCACGGCACGACCAATGCCGTGCTGGCACCCGTGGTGCTGCAATTCAATCGTCCGGCCATCGAGGCCCGGATCGGTCGCCTGGCAGCCTACCTGGGCATCGAAGGCGGATTCGACGGATTTCACGAGTTCGTCGTGGCGCTCAATCGCGACCTCAGGATCCCGGCGAACCTGCGGGCCCTTGGCGCCGATCCCGCCCGCATCGACGAGTACACCGAACTGGCGGTGGCTGACCCCACGGCGCCGGGAAATCCTGTGCCGCTAACGCCTGAGGCGGCCCGGGAGATGTACCAGGCGGCCATGTAAGAGGATAACCGGGAGGACCCCCCGCGCGATCCGGCCCGGGATCGACCCGGCGCCCGGCGCCGTGCGACATCGTGGACGCGCCGGCGCGCGCCCCAGAGTCTCAAATGTGTGCTCCTCCAGCGGCTTTGGATCCCGTTTGATGGTCTGCGGCGCCAGTTTCTTCGCCTGTTTGGAGAAGAACTCCCGGGCCACGGCCTCCAACGTATCGGCATGGGCCATCTTCTCTGCCTGCCGCATGGCGCCAGGGTCGATGCCCTGATCGAGACTCTTTCGGGCCTCCTCGGTCTTCTCCCGCGCCGATCCCGCCATGGCAACAGACGGTAGCCCACGAATCCAGACTGTATTTGCAGACCAATCTCGGGATTTTCAGGGAGTTCCGGAGGAAAACGGGCGTATGCGGACGGTCTGATGGAGGCTAGGACCGGAATCGAACCGGTGTACGCGGCTTTGCAGGCCGCT
>Ga0111153_1074_pt1 | contig 19172 bp, 20 predicted proteins | sample DeeMarSeWOR28_12_FD_80255 | JGI IMG/M metagenome (GOLD analysis project Ga0111153, IMG submission 80255) | Gammaproteobacteria bacterium SG8_31 | reverse complement strand
TCGGGTCGAACCGGCACATACATTGCCCTCGTCGTCCACGGCAATCAGACCGTAGGAGAAGTTCCGGGCGTTCGCCTCCTCCACTGTTCGCAGAACGGCTGCCCGCAGATCCACACCATTGCTCGCGCGGACCACGACCCGGACCGCCGCGCCGTGATCCACGATGTGCTCGCCGATACCGGTACAGGAAACGCCGGCCCGGGCATCGGCATAGGTCCCGGCCACTGTAGGGGTGTCACTGACCCGGCCCGGCGTCTCGAAGCCGACACCTCCCGTGGATGTTGCCGCCCATATCCGGCCGGCTTCATCTACCGCCACCGCTCCCACGGTGCCGGTTTCTCCGGCCATTCGGGTTCGGTGTTCGGCCAGACGATGGGGCGTCACCGGGTCGAATTCCGGCATGCCCAGGGAGCGGGCGTAACGAGTGGCCTGCTCTCCTGCCAGGACCCTGTACCGGGAGCCTTCCAGTGCCGCCGCCACGTCGATGGGATGACGTACGGCCTCCACATTGACGACGCCACAGAACTGCCGTTCAGCGCCGCCCATCAACGCCGCCGACATTCGCGCCACGCCGTCCCGCTGAAGTCGCGAGCCCAGGCCGGCGTTGAACAGCGGGTCATCCTCCAGGAGCCTGACCGCGTGGAGCACAGCTTCACGGGCGCCGGCACTTCCCATCGTCCGCCAGGCCTGGGGCAGGATCCTGCGGAGGCTTTCCGCATATCTGGCCGAGTTCGTGTGCGCGCCTTCCCTGGCGCCCGCGCCGCCGTGAATAATCAGCGCTGACCGCTTCATGACCCCTGACACCTCCCTACGCCCGATCGGCGTATAGTATCGTCCGCAGACACCACCGGTAACGTGGCCCGTGACAGGGCATGAACCACCGTTCGTGAGCACTAACAGACTCAAGTCCATTTTCGTCGCCGTGTACTCGATTGCCGTCGTGGTGGTGGCCGTCGGCTCGGTTCTCGGAATGCTGTTCTCGGACTATCCCGTAGCCTGGGCGGGCGCCCTTCTGACCGTCCTGCCATTCCTGACCCTTTATATCCGGGCTACCCGGACCGGCTCATTGGCGCGGACGAGCCGGTACCTTCCTGTTGCATCGGCCATCACCCTGGGCGGGCTGGCCGTGTCGATTTTCGGCGCCTCCAAGGGTCAGCCCCCGGCCGCGTTACCGCTGCTGGCCGCGGCGGTCGGCACCGCCGGATTCTTCCTCTACGATGTCTGGTACTCCAGCCTCGGCAAACGGATCAACGACTGCCTGACGGAGGGCCGGCTTCTGCCGGACTTCCAGGCCCGCGACGTGGAAGGGCGTGAGGTACGGGCCTCCGATCTTCGCGGTCACAAGGCGCTTTTCATGTTTTACCGCGGCAACTGGTGCCCGTTCTGCATGGCACAGGTCAAGGAGATCACCGGGAAATATCGTGAACTGGCGGCCCTGGGCGTGGAACTGGTTTTGATCAGTCCGCAGCCAACCGACCTGACCGAGAGAGTCGCAGACATGTTCCAGGTGCCCTGCAGATTCTGGGTGGACGATAATCTGGGAGCGGCCAGAGAACTGGGTATCGTTCACGAGCACGGGGTGCCGGCGGGCAGCCTGACGCGGACCTACGGCGAGGACACCGTCCTGCCGACGGTGATTATCGTCGATGCCGAAGGACGCATCCTTTTCACGGACCAGACGGATAACTACCGGGTCCGACCGGATCCGGAAGACTTTCTGAAGGCTCTGCGCGCCCGCAGTGCCTGACCCATCTTCAATCCCGGAAAGACGAATCATGACTGAAATCACCCGGGCACCTTTGAGCGCCGAAACCATGTGGCGGCTGAAGCGACTGGGGGCTCCGGCCCTGTCTCCGGACGGCCGGCACGCAGTGTTCCCGGTGTCCGAGAGCGACATGGCGACGGACAAGACCAGCACCGACCTCTGGCTGGTGAGCACTAATGGCGGGGGTGCGCGACGGCTCACCACTCAGGGAACCTCCGCCGACGCTCCTGCATGGAGCCCGGACGGGCGCTTTATAGCATTCAGCGCCAAACGAAAGGGGGACGAGGCCAAACAGCTTTACGTCATTTCCCTGGATGGCGGTGAAGCCCGCCGGCTGACTTCTATCCCGACCGAAGTCGGGGCGATCAAGTGGTTCCCTGACTCTCGTCGCGTCGCTTTCATCACGCGCATCTGGAGCGACATCGATGGCTGGTCGGCCCAGCGTGAAAGACTCCGGGCCCGACGGGACAGCCAGGCCTCGGCGATGATCTGGGACCGTCCCCTGGTGCGCTGGTGGAGCCACTGGCTGGATGACAGGGAAGCCCACCTTTTCGTCACGGACGTGGAGGGTTCGGAGCCGCGGGGCGTCACGGTCGGCACCGGGCTCAGGCTCTACGACTTCAATTTCGGCGATACCACGCCCGGGCCGGAGAACTACGACATCTGCCCTGCGGGGGACGAAATTGCGCTCGCGGCCGACGTGGACGGGTCCCGGGTCGACCCGGATTTCCGTGTTTTTCTGCTGCCACTGGACGGTGGCGAGCCACGGGACATCACGGGGACGGGCAGCGCGGGCGACGGCAGACCGAGCTACAGTCCGGACGGTCGCTGGCTGGTCTTTACCCGCCAGCTCATCAAGGGCTTCTATGGAGACAAGCTGCGGCTGATCAGATACGACCGTGATGTCCGACTGGGACCGTTCCGCCACGGGACTGATCTGGAGCCCCGACAGCCGCCGGCTCTTCGGCGCCATCGACGACGCCGGAAATCAGCGGATTTTTTCCATCTCCATTGACGACGGCCGAACGCGGGCCATCACGGGGGAGGCAAGCTTCTCATCCCTTGCGGCGGCGGGCCAGGGACCCACTCTCGTGGGCCTTCGTCAGTCCTTCGTCGAGCCGCCGACCCTGGTCCGGGTGGACCCGGAGAGCGGGACGCAGACCCGGCTGACGGATTTCAACGACGAAATCCTGGCCCATGTCGATTTCGGTACCTATGAAAGCGTGACCTATCCGGGCGCCGGGGGTGACGAGATCCAGATGTGGATCAATTACCCTCCTGGCTTCGACAGGGACCGGCGGTGGCCCCTGTACCTCCTCCTGCATGGAGGGCCGCACAACGGCATCATTTTCGATGCGCTGGAATGCGCAGGTGCTTTCGGGCTGGGGATTCGTCACCGCCTGGCATAATTTCCACGGCTCCAGCGGGTTCGGGAACCAGTTCGCCGACTCGATCAACCCCAGGACGGGTGAGCTGCCCTACAAGGACACCATCCTCGCCGCCGAATATTTCGCCCGACAGAAGTGGATCGACCCGGACCGCATGGCTGCGGGCGGCGGCAGTTTCGGAGGTTACCTGGCAGCGGTGCTCCTGGGGCGGGAGCATCCTTTCAAGACTCTCGTGGCTCATGCCACTGTCTACAACGGTTACACGCAGTACGCCGCCGATTACGGCGCCCACAAGCGACGTTTCGGTGAGCACTGGGAGGATCCGGAATTCGAGGCATGGTCGCCTCATCGAAGCGCCGGTCATTTCGTGACGCCGACCCTGGTCATACATGGGGAACAGGACCACAGGGTCCCCGTCAATCATGGTCTGGAGTTGTTCAACACCCTGCAGAATCGCGGGGTCAGAAGCCGATTGATCTATTTCCCCGACGAGAACCACTGGATCCTCAAGCCCGGCAATTCCCTGTTCTGGTACGAGCAGAAAAGAGACTGGCTCACCGAATTTATCGGTGCCGGTCCGTCGGCATGACAATCCGAATACATCATCAAGGAGAGCGTGCATGAGCAAGACGGGAAAAACCATCGTCACCGGAATCGTCGTCCTCGTTGCCATCGCCGCATTTGGGGTCTACTGGCTGGCCAGCAACCTGGACAGCATTGTCGCCGGGGCTATCGAGAAGGCCGGCTCACAGGCGACCGGCGTTCCGGTAGCCGTCTCCGGGGTCAGCATCTCCCTCAAGGAAGGCAGCGGCGAAATTCGTGGCCTGACCGTAGGCAATCCGCCTGGCTTCGATAGCGACTATGCGCTGAAGCTTGGTTCGATCAGCATGACGATTGATACCGGCAGCATCCGCTCCGATCCCGTGCGAATCAAACAGGTCAGCGTGGACGGCGCGAGCCTGGTGGCAGAGGTCAAGGCAGGAAGCGGTATCAACCTGGCCAAAATCAACGACCAGCTCAAATCCGGCGGAGGAGAAAAAGCCCCGGCAGAGACCGGGGCCCAGGGACCGAAGATCGTGATCGAGAGATTCGACTTCACCAACGCCAGCATGATCCTCAAGACCCCGGTGGCGAAAGACCAGACCCAGAAACTGGGGGACGTGCACCTGACCGGCATCGGCGATGGATCGGGCGGCGCCACGGCCGCCCAGGCGGCAAGCCAGATCCTGGCGCCTATCCTGAGAGAGGCCGTAAAAAAGGCGCGGAGCGGCGCCGGTGAACTCGGCGTGGAGGGCTACAAGCAGGGCGCTGTGGACAAGCTGAAAGACAAGCTGGGCATTGGCAACTAGCCGTCTGCCCGGGATCCGCCGGAACCCAGGATCTCGCTGTCGAAATCCTCCAGGTCGTCCAGCTGTTCACGCAGCCGCCGACTCTCTGCCAGTGCCTCGAGCGCACGGCGGGCGGCGGTGCCGGGACCGCTGCGATCGCGTTCCCGTTCCACGAGACGGGACAGATCGACGATGGGATCGAAGTCCGGATCGAGATCCAGATCCGGTTCGGCGGAGTCCTTGTGAATCTTTCTTCCCATTGATGCCTCTGCAAGCAACAGGCTGGCTTCTAGAAGGGATTTCGCAGCAGCGGTGGAAGCGGATGCGCGGCCAACCCGATCCTGCTGGCCCGGCGGTCCGGATTCACCTATATTGCTGCGGCGGCGGACGGATGCCGCGTCATCGGTCGGAGGAACCCGTTGGTGCTGAAGGCGCGCCAGAAGCTCGGCAAGTACCGGATCGAGAAACGGCTGGCCAACGGCCCGCTGGCGGCCGTCTATCGAGCCTACGACACCATCCAGGGAATGCGCGTGGCCCTGAAGATTCCGCACCGCCGGATCATGGACGAGTACTTCCTCGCCGACTTCCGCAAGGAAGCGCACCTGTCCGCGAAACTGGACCACCCCAACATTCTCCAGATTCAGAACGCGGACTTCATCGGAAGCTATTTCGTCATCTCAATGCCGCTCGGTGACGAGACGCTGGGCGACAGGCTCACCCGGCGCATAGGCACGGCCAAGGCACTGGATTTTGCCGATCAGATTCTTGCTGCCGTGGCCCATGCCCACAGCAAACGCATCATCCACTGCGATATCAAACCGGAGAACTTCATCCTTTTCGGGTCCGATCATCTGCGGCTGACGGATTTCGGTTTCGCCAAACTCGCGAGAGGCCGCCTGGAAGCTTCCGGCTCGGGTACGGTGGGATACGTGGCACCGGAACAGGCCATGGGCCGGCCGATGTTCCAGTCGGACGTTTTCTCCGCCGGCCTGGTTTTGTACCGGCTGTTTGCCGGGACCCTGCCGAGCTGGCCCTACGAGTGGCCCCCGGAGGGACACCGGCGGCTGCAGAAAAAACTGCATCCGGACATGGTGGCCCTGATCCGGCGCGCCATCGAAATCCGGCCCCGCAAGCGGTATCCGGACGGACTGCGCATGTACGGCGCATTTCAGCGGCTGCGCCGGCGCGCACTCAGGTAAGGCGACCGGATTTATGACCCGCTTTCTCGATCCGATACCGCAGCGCCTGATCTGCCGGGACGGCGGCGACTCTCCGATCTCCGGCGTCATGACGCTCGGCACCGGCGCGGCGGCTTTTTACTCATCGCCGCGTCCCGGGGGGATTGGCCCCAACCAGGACGCCCTGGCGCTCATTCCCCTCGAGGACCAGCGCGCCGTGATTGCCGTTGCCGACGGGATGGGGGGCCTGCCGGGCGGTCGCGAGGCCGCGGCGCTGGCCGTCTCGACACTTTCGGAAGCACTGTCCGTCAGTCCTTCGCCGGACGAAAACTCCAGCCGGACGCAGATTATCGACGCCATCGAGCAGGCGAACGATCGAATCCTGGCTACCGGTCTCGGCGCTGCCACGACCATCGCTATCGCGGAACTCGGGCCGGATTCCGTGCGGTCCTATCACGTGGGGGACTCGGAGATTATTGTTTTCGGCCAGCGGGGCCAGACGAAGCTTCAGTCTGTGCCCCACTCTCCCGTGGGCTTCGCTCTGCACTCGGGGATTCTGGACGAGAACCAGGCCATCTCCCACGAGGATCGACACCTGGTGTCGAACGCCCTCGGAAACCGGGACATGCGGATAGAGATTGGCAGCCCGGTACCGCTGGCGCCCTTCGACACGGTTGTCCTCTGCAGCGATGGCCTGGTCGATAATCTGCAGTCGGCGGAAATCTGTTGCGCACTTCGCCGGGGGCGCCTGGATCGCTCCCTCAAGCGAATGGTGGGCGTCGCCCGCCAGCGCATGACCGAGCCGCTGGATGGTGAGCCGAGCAAGGCCGACGACATCAGCGTCATTGCCTACCGCAGATGCCCGGGCGCCGCCGTGACCCGTCTTCTCCGGAACGTCCGGGAGCGATCGAATCCCTCCGCGTAGCGTCAGCAAACCGCCGTTGACAGGCCACATGAAACGAGTCTGCATGTGGTCGGGACCGCGCAACGTGTCCACTGCAATGATGTATAGCTTCGCCCAGCGTCCGGACACACGGGTCCTGGACGAACCCTTGTACGGGCACTATCTGAAATCGAGCGGCGCGCGACATCCCGGTCGGGAGCAGGTGATGGCGGCCATGGATACGGACGGGGATCGCGTGATGCGGCGGCTCGCAGACGAGCCCGGCGATCGACCGGTGGTGTTCGCCAAGCAGATGGCTCATCACTGGGTGGATCTGGAGAGAGCGCTGCTCAAGCCTTTCCAGCACTTTTTTCTGATAAGGGATCCTCGGCACGCCCTGCCTTCGCTGGCCCGGGTTCTTGAAAAGGTTGATCTGGAAGCTACCGGCCTTCCGGCCCAGGTCCGTCTGCTCGAAGATCTGCAGTCGCTGGGACAGGAGCCCTTCTGCGTTGACTCCAGGGATCTCTTGAAAAATCCCGCTGACATGCTGGAAGCGATCTGCCGCCAGCTCGGGCTGAGCTTTGATTCCGGCATGACGCGCTGGGAGCCCGGGCCACGATCCGAGGACGGAGTATGGGCCCCCTGGTGGTACGAAAGCGTTCATCGATCGACGGGTTTCAGGCCGTATCGGGAACCGGCCGATGCCGTGCCGGACCCTCTGCGCGCTCTTTTGCGGCGGAGCCTGCCCCTTTATTCCCGGCTGCGGAAATTTGCCATCGGGAACTAGCACGAGGATACCCTATGTCAGCGCAACTCCCTGATCCCCGTAATGCCCACATCCTTGTTCACGTGGGCGGTCGACTGCTGCCCCGTGAGGAGGCCAGGGTGTCGGTGTTCGATAGCTCGGTACAGGGAGGCGACGCGGTCTGGGAGGGGCTGAGGGTGTACGAGGGCAGAATCGCCCGGCTGGAGGCCCACCTGGACCGGCTTTTCGCGTCTGCGCACGCGCTCGCCTTCAGCCCGCTCCCCGGTCGGGATGCCGTCAGGAATGCCGTTTTCGAGACCCTCGAGGCCAACAACATGAGAGATGGGGCGCACATCCGGCTCACCCTGACCCGGGGCGTCAAAGTCACCTCCGGAATGAATCCCCGGCTCAACCGGTCCGGCCCCTGCCTCATCGTGCTGGCCGAATGGAAGCCTCCGGTCTACGGAGATACGGGGATAAGACTGGTGACGGCATCGACCCGTCGCAACAGTCCCCAGTGCCTGGACTCGAAGATCCACCACAACAATCTGCTGAACAATATTCTGGCGTGCATCGAGGCCAATGTGGCCGGAGTCGACAGTGCGCTTATGCTCGACCTGAACGGGTTCGTCTCGGAAACCAACGATACCAATGTGTTCCTGGTAAAAGACGGCGTTGTGATGACGCCCCATGCCGACAGCTGTCTGCCCGGCATCACCCGCGACCTGGTGATCGAGCTATGCGGCGAGCACGGACGGACCTGCGTTCAGCGCAACATTTCGCTGACCGAAATGTACTGCGCCGACGAGGTCTTCACGACGGGAACCATGGGCGAACTGACCCCGGTCCTGGAGATAGACGGCCGCCGGATCGGGGACGGGGCGCCGGGGCCGGTCACCGGGGAACTCAGCCGCGTCTATGGACACTGGGTCCGTCACAACGGCGAACGTTTGCCCTTCTGAAGTAGAGCTCAGGCCGACTTGAACACGCCGGTCCGGATGTGGGTCTCGGCGATTTCTCCGGCCACCACCGTATTCCGGCCCTGCTTCTTGCACTCATACAGCGATTGATCGGCCAGCTGGATCACGCCGGCAGGACTGTGGCGGGTTTCTGCGGGTTCGACCACGGCCACGCCGATACTGACGGTCACGTTCGGCGCGGTGGGCGAGGCCCGATGCGGGATCCTTAGGGCCTCGATGTTCCGCCGGAGGTCTTCCGCGACCCGGGTCGCCGCCTCGAGCGCTACGTCGAAAAACACCAGGATGAATTCCTCGCCCCCGTATCGACCGGCGAAATCCAGGGGTCTGCGGGCCGCCGCCGCCACCTTGCCGGCCACTTTTTTCAGGCATTCGTCCCCGGCCTGATGACCGTGTTTGTCGTTGTACGCCTTGAAGTGGTCGATATCGGCCATGAGAACGGCGATCGATTTGCGCTGGCGCTTGGCCATCCGCCATACCTTATCCAGGTGGCGGTCGAAAGCGGACCGGTTGTAAAGCCCCGTCAGCCCGTCCCTCTCCACCATCTCACCGAGAATCTGCCCTTCGAGATATGCGGAGCGGAGCGCATGCTCCAGCATGTAGCTCCCAATGCCGCAGACGAAATTGGCGACAATGAGCAGCGCCAGGTTGTAGGCCACCTGATCGGCGGGCACGCCCACCAGCAGCGCAGCGATCACGTAGGCGACGGTGACCGCCAGGACAATCGCCAACGCGGTCTGCAAAAACAGCCCCAGCGCGAAATAGATAAAGGCGATCACAACGGGGAGCGCCGCAAATCCGGTCTGGCGCAACTCATCCGGCGCCGTCGCGTTCAGGACGACGTAGCCCAGACCGATGGCCAGCGCCGTCATCACCACCAGGGTCCGGAACGCCTGTCTCAAGCCTGGAATATGACTGACGATAATGGCGGCGAGGAAGGCCGGTGCGAGGAAACCGAATCTCACCAGGTTGGCTATCCAGTCGTTCGTGGGATAGCCCATGACGTAGCCAACGACGAAAAACAGCACTATCAGGCCGAGCCCCGCGTAAAGCGCCGCCCGCACGAAATTGCGGGTACGTTCGAAGTGGGATTCGACAAACCCCGGCTCGAGTTCCGGCCTGAACCTGAGCCACGGGAAGCCCTCCTCCAGCTGCCGCACGAAGGGCGATTCGAAACTGAATCTTCCGACTTTCTTGACTGCCATGCGTTATCGACGGTGCGAGACTCGCTCCCTGCCCCCGAAGCTTATCCTCGGGGGCATCGCTGTGCCTAGTCTCCGGTCACAAAAACCGGGCCGCGACTCTCATAAGGCATAGTACTTTCCGAGAAATTCCTCGAACGGAATGTCATCCGCCTCCTCGATCTCCCGCTGGCGCTCGTGGGACGCGACGACCTCGGTCTCGAAACGACCGACTCTTTCTGCGGGAAGCTGCGGAAGCTGGAGGAAGTAGGAACGATAGTCCTCGGAGAGATCGCGAGCGAACTCGAAGAAAGACACTTCCCTCTCGCTCATGGTGTCGAGCAGACGGGCCGAAGGCGTCAGGGAAGGATCCGCCAGTTTCTCCATCTGCAGATCCAGGCTGGCCTGGTAACTCGGTTCAGGCTGGTCAGCGTCCAGCAAACGGCAGACAGGCCGCAAGGCTTCCACGATTTCCATCCCCCACTGGCGAACGGTCCGGCTGCGACCGCCGATGCTGAGTTCCAGATCGGCAGCGCGTCCTTTCAGGGCCACCGATACATGGTTCAGGTCGGAGCCCCGGGCCTCCTCGTCGTCCATCGGCGGGCTTTCTGTCAGCAGGCAGAAAATGAGAAACGCCTCCAGGAAGCGCATCTCGTTCTGGCTTACGCCCGCGGGATCCAGCGGACTCACGTCCAGGGACCGGACCTCCACATAAGCCACCCCCCGGCTCTTGAGCGCCCGGGCCGGGCGTTCCCCCGACCGGGCGGGCTGCTTGGGGCGAATGAAGCCGTAGTACTCGTTTTCGATCTGCAGCATGTTGGTATTGAGTTGTCGCCACTCTCCTTCACCCTGAACGCCGATGGCCTCATAGGGGGGGAAGGAGGTCCGGATTGCCCGATCCAGTCCGTCGACGTATTCATCCAGGCTATTCATGCTGACGGTGATGCCCGCCTGGTTGGCGTTGCGGTAACCCACGTCGCTCATTCTCAGGGTCGTGGAATCCGGCCCGTAGGCTGTCCAGGGATCCCATTCAGCCAGCCGGGAATCACGCCCGATCAGGAATGACTTGCAGACAGCGGGCGACGCGCCGAACAGGTACAGCACAATCCATCCGAAGCGTCGATAGTTGCGCAGCAGATCAAAGTACGCGCGATCCTGGAACGCCCTGCGGCTGCCGGCGACGCCCTCAGTTTCCTGGTAGAGCGGCCAGAACCGGTCCGGCAGCGAATAGTTGAAATGAACGCCGGCGATGGCCTGCATCACGCGGCCGTAACGGTACCCGAGACCACGCCGGTAGACGTGTTTCATCCGCCCCGAATTGGAGGAGCCGTAGTGCGCGATCGGTATGCTCTCGTCGCCACTGATTGCACAGGGCATGCTCGTCGCCCACAGCATTTCCTCGTCGATCCTCTGGTACACGAACTGATGAAGGTCGCAGAGGAACTGGAGGGTCTCCCAGCTATGACGGAACGGCGGCGTTACCAGCTCCAGCAGGGCCTCCGAGAAATCGGTGGTGATCCAGGGATGGGTCAGCGCCGATCCCAGGGATTCCGGATGGGGTCGCGAAGAGATCGACCCGTCGGAGGTCACCCTGAGGGACTCTTTCTCGACCCCAATGGCCCCGCCCTGGAGAACCGAGTCGCCGCCGCGCTCGACGAGCCGTGAAAGACGTGTGTGAAGGAGACCGAACATTCCACCTCGCGTCGCGGCTGATCGTTATTGATGTTTCTGCGGCCGCCTGAGCCCGGAACCGCCCCGGTTGAGGACAAGTCGTCGAAGGATTATACGCCGGCGCCCTGCTGGCAGTCCGGACAGGAATACAGTCTGCGCCCTGCCAGATCCTGCCGGATTATCGTCTCGCCGCACACATGACAGGGATTTCCCGCCCGCCCGAAGACCGCGAACCTGTACTCGGAACGGGTGCATCCCTGAGACCGCAGGCGCTTCACCCGAGAGGGGGAATTGGTGACGCCGCCGGTCCGATAGGAGCGTTGCATCAGCCCGATTATCGCTCGCGAGATCCTCTGGATGCCGGCCTCGTCGCAGTCCATCGGACGCGTCAAAGGGCTCGTCCGGGCCGCAAACAGGATCTCGCTGCGCAGATAGTTACCGAGACCGGCGAGGAAGCCCTGATCCAGCAGCAGGCCCGCCAGACGGCGGCGGCTGAAAGCGAGCTGTCCCAATCTGTCCCGCACGACGTCCTCGTTGACGTCGGCATGGAGAGGATCGGGCCCCAGGGATGCCAAGCGGGGATGTACAGGAAAATCCTCGTGTCTGATGACGTCGATATCCGACGCACTGTAAAGCAACGCGGAATGACGACGCGTGTGCAGCGCCAGTCTCAGCTGGCGGCGGGTGTCGGGATAATCGTCCCGGCGCCTCACCCACCATCGGCCGTAGAGCTGGTTGTGGCTGTAGATACGGGTGCCGTCTTCGAACCGGCAGAGCATGTGCTTGCCGATGGTGTCCACGCCGTCGAGAACCTGCCCCTGAAGACGGCGCTCCCAGCCCCTGAGCGCGTCGAGGCCGAAGAAAACCCGCTGCACCGGATGACCGGCCAGCGCTCGGGCAATGCGATCCGCGGCGCGTCGAATCTCCGGACCTTCGGGCATCAGGGTGACCCGCCGGTCAGAAACGTATGCGACCGACGAGGATGTCCCGGAACATCACGAAATCGCCGATCAGGCTGTAGAGGGGATATCGGAACGTTGCCGGCCTGTTTTTCTCGAAGAAAAAATGCCCTGCCCAGGCAAAGCCGTACCCCAGAACCGGCACCAGCCACAGCAGCGCATAGCGGTCAGAGGCCACGGCCACGATCAGGGTGAGCATCACCAGGGCCGTACCGATGAAATGCAGACGACGGCAGGAACGGTCGCTGTGTTCCGTCAGGTAGTAGGGATAGAACTCGGCAAAGGATTCAAATCGTTCCGGCATGGGTCCGGGCTCCGGCTGGGATGTAGCATTCTAGCGCAGCGGTTTCCCCGGGCCGGGCACGGCCAAAATGTGACAAACGCCGCGGTTTGATCGACACTTCGTGCCTATCTTGGACTCGGATGCAGACCAGGCAGCGACGTTATTGGTGACGCCGGCACGCCGAACCACGCCACCGCTCAAGGAACATATGCAGGAATCCGGAGCCCTGACCGCCACAGAAGAGATCGCCCTCCCCGCGGCCGGTCGGGACGACGATTCCCCCGCGCCGAGCCAGCCTTTCGCCGCGCCGCAGCCCGGGGCCACCCTGACACCGGCACCGGAAATCCCGTCGGCCTCCGACGAAGCCGGTCCGACCGGGGATATGCTGCTTGCCCTCTCCCTGGTGCTGCTGGTGGCAATCGTGCTGCAGCTGATCAGGATCGTCAGGGACAGGGAAAATATTCGTGAGGCCCGGGAGGACCGGGATGCCGCCAAGGAAGAGGCCCGTCATCTGCGAAGCCTGCTCGCCCAGATGGAGAAATCGGCCGAGATCAAGTCCCGGCACCGGGTCACCCGGCTGCTCCAGCGCAGCCAGCAGGCCGAACGGGAAAAGGAAGCGCTGGAACAGAGCAACACCCGCCTCAGGAGGCTGGTGGTCCGGGACGATCTCACGGGCGTGACCAACGTCCAGGATCTCGGACACGCCCTGGACAAGGAACTGAGACGGGCCCTGCGGTCGCGACAGCCGATCTCGCTGGTCATCCTCGATATCGACGGCTTCCGGCGCTACAACCGCCTTTACGGCCACGACAAGGGAGATGACCTGCTGAGGCGGCTGGCCAACCTGGCACAGTCAGTGTTCCGCCGCGCCGGCGATCAGGTGGGCCGCATCGCGGCGGACCGGTTTGCCGTCATCGCCCCGGACATGGATTACGAAGAGGCCCTCGCCCAGGCGGAACAGATGCGGAAACGGGTGCTGGAATCGGCCATCAAGTTTGGTGACCCGGCCCATGGAGGCCGCGTCACCATCAGTTGTGGAGTCACCACCCTTCTGCCCGAAAAAGTCTATCGCCCCTATCAGGTTTTCGAGAGGGCCGTGCTCGCCATGCAGCTGGCGAAGAAACGCGGGGGCAACAGCGTGCGCGGCGACCGGGCGGATCGTGACCCGTCGAAACTGGCCGCAACAGCGGGCGGCAGCGCCTCCGCCAACAGACGGAACTGACCGCGGAAAGGCTCATGAGCTCCGAACATATCGTGCTCATCATCGACGACGATGCGGAACAGGGAGCGGCACTCGCGACTCGGCTCCAGGGTCTGGGATTCGAGACGCGGGTGGCCTCCGCGAGTGACGACATGCTCGCCATGCTGGACACCGAATTCCACTCCATCGTCCTCGATCTGATGATGACCCGTGAAGACGGCATCCAGATCATACGGCGCCTGGGAGAAGCCCGCTGTGACGCCAATATCGTGATCACCGGCGACGCGGACCGGCGGATTCTGAGCGCGGCGGAGCGGCTGGCGCGAGCGCGCGGGCTTCGGGTGAGCGGCTCGCTGGCAAAACCCATCGACGAGCCCAGGCTCCGTGACATGCTCGAATCCGGAGTAGTCCCGGCCGGCGCCGGCAGCCGGGGCATCAACATCCAGGTCGCCAAGACGGAACTCCTCCAGTGCATGGAGGAAGGGTGCCTGGACGTGAGGTATCAGCCGAAGATCGATGTCCGGACGCTGGAATTCATCGCGGTGGAGGCCCTGGTCCGCCTGAATCATCCGAATCACGGTGAGCTGATGCCCGCCGCTTTCCTGGCCATGGCGGAGGAATCGGGCCTGATCGACCGGCTTACCCGGTCCGTCATTCTCAAGGCCCTGACACAGACTTCCCGATGGCTGGACGAAGGCTACGCTCTGCAGGTCGCGATCAACGTCTCGCCGCTTCTGCTCAAGGACCTGGATCTCCCGGAGATGTTCGCCGACCTCGCCGATCGACACCAGATCGATCGGCACAACATTGTGCTCGAAATCACAGAGTCCTGGGTCAACGAGGAACCGGTGGCGGCCCTGGACATCCTGACGCGGCTGCGGATGAAGGGTTTCAATCTTTCCATTGACGATTTCGGTACCGGCTACTCCACCATGCTGCAGCTGAACGAGATGCCTTACAGCGAAATGAAGCTGGACCAGAGCTTCATCCGTAACGCGACCCGGGACCGTGAAGCCCGCGCCATCGTGGAATCGAGCATCGATCTGGGCCACAAGCTGGGTCTCAAGGTGGTGGCCGAGGGCGTGGAGAAACAGGAGGACTGGGACCTGATTTCCGATCTGCACTGCGACGAGGGACAGGGGTTTTTTATCGCCAAACCGATGCCCGGCGACCGCATTCCGTCCTGGTTACGGCACTGGAACAGCTGTCTCGGGCGGGGCTGACTGCCCGCCGCGGACTCGCCGGTCGGAGTACAGGGTTCCGTGTCTCACCGGCAGGGGTGGTGAAAACGCAAAAAAAGAAGGCGCCGTTTTTACGATCCGCCTTTCGTTGGATCACGGCGCCTGAGGGGGGGAGGGGAAATCGAATTCTGTAACTGGCTCTCTTTTTCGCGTTGTTTCTGCCGTCAGCCCGAGGTCTGGCCCGCCGCGCTGGGGACGGGCTCCATTTCGTAGCCGATCACTTCGCGGGTCTCCGGATCCTTGATCGCCATGGCCGTACGAAATCTGGCGACATCCTCTCCGGAGAAGATGGCGGTATCGTCCACGTCCTCGAGGACCATCTCGCCGTCGTCGAGCCGTACCAGCGCCTGCACGCCTTCGCCGGATTTCTTCTGGCGATTCTTGCGGGGCATCAGTACTGCGATCACTTCTCGGCTCATGAGATGGTCTCCTCTCGTCTGTGGTGAAATATGCAACGCCCGTGCCAAAAATTTTTTTTCATCTAAAACAGACAGTTGCGATCATTTCGAGGGAACGTCAGGGTGACCATTATTGTCACAAAGTGACTCCCGCCGAGTGCCCCGGACGGGCACCGTGGTAAAAACAAGCCTTTCGCCCGGGGGAAAGCAACCGTTGGATCACCGGACCTGCAGCAACTGTGATGCGCCCGTCGAGGGAGCCTTCTGCGGCGCCTGCGGACAGCCCGCCTACGTCCCGCTGACGTTCCGGAGGCTTTTCCGGGACTCGGTGCTCAGGATCTTCGACGTGGAGGCCGGGTTCCTGCACACCCTTGCCTCCCTCTCGACACGGCCGGGGATGAGTATCCGTCAGTATGTGAAAGGCCGCAGGCTGCCCTTTACCCATCCGGTGAGCTACTGCTTCGTGCTGGTCACCGTCTATGCGCTGACGATCAATCTGCTGGATCCGGGTCGAGCCCTGGATTCCTTGATTGATTTCAGCGACATAGAGCGTCGCGTCTACCACATCATTCACGGAATCCTGGCCTATCTGGTTTTTCTCATCTTCCTGCCGGTCGCCGCCATACAGGCGGCGCTTTTCCGACGATCCGGCTTCAGCGTGGCCGACACCTATGCGTTTTCCCTGTTCGTATCGGGCCATGTCCACCTGGCCTCCACCGTATTCGCCGCCGCCGGATGGCTGGCGAGTGCCGCCGGTGTCGCCGGGCTGATCGGAATCCAGTTCCTGTATCTGCTCTGGGCCATGACCGGCTTTTACGGGCTCTCGCGGCCGCCCGTGCTGCGTGCCCTTGCGGTGGCCATCGCCAATCTCGTCATTGCCAATATTCTGTCCCTGCTTGTCGGCAACCTCATCGTGGCCTCGGGACTCCTGGAACCTCTGGAATCTTTGCTTGCCTGATAGCGATAGACGGCCAGCGGATTTATATTTGCCTCTATGAACCAGATATCCACCTTTACAACATTGAAGCGCGTCCTGACGGTTGCCGTCAGCGCCATCATTGCCGCGACGGCCTGCTCCACGTCGCCGACCGGGCGTTCACAGCTGGCCTTCATGTCGGAACGGGATATGCGGGAGATGGGTCAGCAGGCCTTCTCGCAGATCAAGGCCCAGACCCCGCTTTCCCGGGACAGTCAGGCCATCGCAGTCGTTCGCTGCGTATCCGAGGCCATCACGTCCCGCCTCCCTGCGGATCAGCGGGGGGCCGGCTGGGAGATCCTCGTTTTCGATGACAATGCGGTGAATGCCTTCGCCCTTCCCGGGAACAAGATCGGCGTGTACGAGGGGATCTTCAGGGCCGCCAGGAATCAGGACCAGCTGGCCGCGGTCATCGGGCACGAGGTGGCCCACGTCATCGCGGAGCACGCCAACGAGCGGGTTTCGACGACCTACGCCACCCAGATGGGTGTCAACGTGGCCCAGGCGGCGGCGGGCGGCTCGGGCACCTACAGCGGCCAGCTCATGGGACTGCTAGGCGCAGGGGCCACGGTCGGCGTGATCCTGCCCTTCAATCGCAAACAGGAGAGCGAGGCGGACATCGTCGGACTGGACCTGATGGCCAGGGCGGGATTCGACCCGGCCCAGTCGATCCCGCTGTGGGAAAACATGGCCCGAATCGGCCAGGAGAAGCCGCCGGAGTTCCTCTCCACCCATCCCTCGGACGAGACGCGCATGGCGGGACTCAGGAAGAAGCTCCCCGAGGCCGAAACTCTCTACCGGGAAGCTCAGGAGAAAGGCTTCCAGCCGTCCTGCGGTTTCTAGGGCGGCGGAATCTCGATCCCGAGAAAGGCTAGATAGAGACGCGCCGTCTCCTCCGGCACCTCCAGCATGGGCAGGTGACCCACGCCGGGCATGATCTCTACCCGGGCGTCGTCCATGACCTCTGCCAGCAGTTCTGCGCCGGATACGTGGAGCACCCGGTCCCGGTCACCCCACATAATGAGCGTCGGGATGGGGGAGCCCTCCAGCAGCGGCTGCAGCGGAGTCGCCGGCAGCGGGCGGCCATCCGGCCCCGCGGTTCTGATCTGGCGATAGATCCAGTTGTAATGATGAAAACGGGCCGCCGCCTGCCTGGCCAGGTGGCGTCGCATGGGACGCGGTATCCACGGACGCTCTTCGAACACCAGATCCAGCACATTGCCGTACTCGCCGGGACTGGAGATGATGAGCGGCGGGGCCTGGCCTTCGGCCACCATCCGCTCCGTGTCGCTGGCCTCCGCTCCGAGTACCCCGAGCGGGGCGACAAGCCAGAGGGTCTTGACCGTCTCCGGGTAGCGGGCCGCATAAGCGCCCGCGACATTGCCGCCGGTGGAACTGCCGCCCAGGTGAAAACGGGTCAGGCCCAGCTCCCGGACAAACTCGTGCAAACGGGCCGCCTGGGCCGCCACCGAGTAGTCGCCGCCTTCCACCAGCCCGCTGTCTCCGAACCCGGGCAGATCCGGAGCGATCACGCGCAGATGAGGCGTCAGGTATTTTGAAACCCTGGTCCAGTGGTCCTTGTTGGCCGCGAATCCGTGCAGAAGCACGACCACTTCCCCGTCTCCGCCCTCCAGATAGGACACAGGAGTGCCGTCGACCTCCGTCTCCAGCACATACAGACCGGACCTGAGGCGTTCGAAGTTGGAAATGAGCGCGTAGCCGAAGCCCGGGAGCAGAAACCAGGCCAGCACCGCCGAGGCGGTCAGCGCCAGCAGGCAGAAGACGAACCAGTGGCGGCGTATCAAGGTCATGAATGCCCGATTCGATTGCTCATCGGGCAGGATGATACGGCAAGCGGCGGCGCCCATGCAGGGAGAGTCAGCCGCGAAGCGGAACCGTGTGCGGATCAGGCCACGGTATTAGCGCCCTTCCGCCAGACGACCGGGGGGCCGGGAACCGAGGCCGGGGAGGCATCCTCGGACTCCGATGTCGGTAAGCGACGAAAACCGGGACAGGACGGGCCCAGGCGTGATCGTCGGGTAGGCCCGGACAAGTGAGGGCCCCAACTTGGACTTTTGAGGCTAAAAACAAAACGGCCGGGGCAAACGCCCCGGCCGCCTGGCGTCTTCTGTAGACGAGATTACCAGCAGTCGGTGCCGGCGCCGGAAACGCTCTTCACCCCGGTGTGAGTAATGCTAAGAGTCCCGCACTTGGCGTCCTTGGTCGCCTGGCCTAACTGGGGTACCGCCTCGACGGTAAACGCCGTGGCGCTGGCGCCGTCGGCGAGCCCGATGACATAAGTCCGGTCACCTGAGGTAGTCGCCACCTCTTTGCCGCCTCTGTCAATGGCGAAAGTACTGGCGCCCCAACCAAGGTCCGCCAGGTCGGTGGCGAAACCCTTGTTGTCCACGTAATACTGGGCCTGCCGGTCCATCACCTGGACGATGACGGACTTGGCCGCCCCTCGCTTGGTTCTCGTGACGTACTGTTGATAACCGGGAAAGGCGATGGCCGCCAGGATGCCGATGATGGTGATTACCATCATCAGCTCGATGAGGGTAAAGCCGCGGATTCGCTCCTGGGCCTTGGCCGCTGCTCGCACTTGATCTCGCATGGTCGTTCCTCGAATTTCGGCTATTTACTGCCCGGGATCCTCTTCCTTGTACCAGAAGGTGCGCCACCGCTGGCGGCCCGGATACTCCTGCACCGTCAGGTCGGGTCTCAGAATGAACTTCGGCGGAAGAGACACCACCTCGGCGGGAATGCCGGCGGAGGCCAGTTTTTCCCAGCGATCCTCGGGATCGCCCGGCGACTCCTGTTCGTCGATGGGCCTGTCCCGGTTCACCAGGGCGTTGCCTTCCGCAAGGCCGACGGCATACAGGCGTCCCTGACCCTCAGGCGGTACGCAGGCATCGTCCAGATCCGTCGAGCCCGGCGGCAGGAAGCTCGTGAAGAACACGATGCCGGACAAGGTGACCGGCGAGGCCAGGCTCTTCTC
>Ga0111153_1060_pt1 | contig 20218 bp, 20 predicted proteins | sample DeeMarSeWOR28_12_FD_80255 | JGI IMG/M metagenome (GOLD analysis project Ga0111153, IMG submission 80255) | Gammaproteobacteria bacterium SG8_31 | reverse complement strand
TGGCCGCCGGGATTCCCCGGCCTCGGAACGGGTGCAGCGGAACTGGCGGCCCTTATCACCGAGGCCTCCGGCGGGCGCATCACGGTGCAGGTGTATGGCGCCGGAGAACTCGTACCGGCGTTCGAGGTCTTTGACGCCGTTTCCCGGGGAACCGCACAGATCGGTCACGGCGCCGGCTATTACTGGAAAGGAAAGCTGCCCTCGGCTCAGTTCTTTTCCGCCACGCCCTTCGGGATGAACGCTCAGGAGCGCAACGCCTGGATGTTTTATGGCGATGGGGAGGCTCTCTGGCGGGAAGTTTACGAGCCCTTCAATCTGGTACCTGCCGCCGCGGGAAACACCGGCGTCCAGATGGGGGGCTGGTTCAACAAGGAGATCAACAGTCTGGGCGATCTCCAGGGCCTGAAAATGCGCATTCCCGGTCTCGGTGGGGAGGTCCTGAAGCGGGCGGGAGGAACGCCGGTCAACCTGCCGGGCGGCGAGATATTCACCGCGCTACAGACCGGCGCCATCGATGCCACCGAATGGGTGGGGCCCTACAACGACCTGGCATTTGGTCTGTACCAGGCCGCCCGCTACTACTACTACCCCGGATGGCACGAGCCAGGGACCTGTCTCGAAGCTATCGTTAACAAGGAAGCCTTCGATGCGTTGCCTGCTGATCTTCAGCGCCTTGTCCTGATGGCCTGCCGCGCGGTGAACAGCAACATGCTGGCAGAGTACACGGCTCGCAATCATCAGGCGCTGCAGACGCTGGTGGATGAGCATGAGGTGGAACTGCGAAAGTTTCCGGATGAGGTTCTGGCCCGACTGAAGACCCTGTCACGGACCGTTATGGAGGAGGTGGCGCAGTCCGATGACCTGGCGGCCAGAGTGTACGATTCGCAGCTGAAATTCCAGGCTCAGGCGGAGCGCTGGCACGATATCTCCGAATACGCCTACTACCGGGCGAGAGCTCTCCCGGAGTAGTTTCCGCCCCGCTGAACGTCACGAAGCCGTAACCGGGCGGTAATTCGCCCGTCACGACCGGCCGTCAAGGTAGCCGCGATTCCGGCTGCCGGAGAACGGCATGGACGAAATCCATTCGCTGCACCCCATGCGGTTTCGCAGCATCTTCGTCTCGGATATTCATCTCGGCTTCAAGGGCTGTCAGGCCCGACTTCTTCTCGACTTTCTCCGCAGCAGCCGTTGCGACAATCTGTTCCTCGTCGGAGACATCATCGACGTGTGGAACATGCGAAACGGGCTTTACTGGCCCCAGAGCCACAACGACGTCATCCGCACTATCCTCGGCAAGGCCAAGCACGGCACCCGGGTTGTCTACATTCCCGGAAACCACGACGAGGTTTTTCGCGATTACGACGGCGTCAGGTTTGGCAATCTCTCCATCCACCTGGATTACATTCACACCACCGCAGACGGACGGAGATTGTTACTGCTGCACGGCGACGAGTTCGACAGCGTCGTCAAGTGCAGTCCCTGGCTCGCCCACCTGGGTTCATGGGCCTACGCCCTGCTTTTGCGACTCAATCGATACGTCAATCGACTGCGCCGCCGCTTCGGCTACCGGTACTGGTCTCTGGCGGCGTTTCTGAAACACCGGGTCAAGAACGCGGTGAACTATATCGCGAACTTCGAGGAGGCCGTCGCCCGCTCAGCCAGGCAGCGTGGCGTGGACGGCCTCGTGTGCGGCCACATCCACAGACCGGAAATCCGGCAGATGGGCGGTGTGCTCTACTGTAACGATGGCGACTGGGTAGAAAGCTGTTCCGCGCTGGTGGAGCATCGCGACGGTCGTCTGGAACTGCTCGACTGGACGGTTCACGCCAGCCAAGAATCTCATCCCGACGAGAGAGCCAGGCCTCTCGACTCTGCCGCGTGAGGATCGCCATCGTCACCGACGCCTGGTTGCCCCAGACGAACGGGGTGGTCAGGACCCTGACGGAGACTCGGAGAAGTCTTGAACACGAAGGCCACGACGTTCTCGTTGTGACGCCGGAGGAATTTCGGACAATACCTTGTCCCTCCTACCCCGAGATCCGCCTTTCGCTGTTCCCGAAAAAAGGGGTATTCCGGTGTCTCGACCGATTCGCGCCCGAGGCCCTGCATATCGCAACCGAGGGGCCTCTGGGCCTGGCGGGGCGCCGCTGGGCGTTGCGGCGAAGAAAGCCCTTTACGACCGCCTATCACACTCGATTTCCGCAATACGTCAGCGCCAGGGCACCCGTCCCCGAGCGGATCACGTACGCGATCCTGCGCTGGTTCCATCGGCCTGCCGCAAGAACGCTGGTACCCACCGAGCACATACGCCGGGATCTGGACGCACATGGATTCGGGCCGCTGGTGATCTGGGGCCGCGGCGTGGACACGGAACTTTTTCGTCCGCATCCGGCGATCCCACTGGAGGCAGAACGGCCCATCGCGATGTACATGGGACGCGTGGCGGTGGAGAAGAACATCGAGGCGTTCCTGGACCTGGATCTGCCCGGCACCAAGTATGTCGTGGGAGACGGACCGGCCCTGCCGGCGCTCCGAAGACGCTATCCGAACGCCGTTTTCACCGGTGCGAAATACGGCGAGGAACTGGCCGCACACCTGGCGGCGGCGGATGTTTTCGTTTTCCCCAGCAAGACTGACACCTTCGGCCTGGTGTTGCTGGAGGCCATGGCCTGTGGTGTTCCCGTGGCCGCATACCCTGTTCCCGGGCCGATCGACGTGGTCGAACAGGGCGTGAACGGAATGCTCGATGAAGACCTGGGTCGTGCGGTGAAATCTGCCGTTGCGCTGGATCGAACCCGCTGCCGGGCATTTGCGCTTCGGCATTCCTGGCAGACGGCGACGGCGCAATTCGTCCGGCATCTGCAGCCGGCGATTTCCGGGTCCGGCAACTCATCGGCGTCCTGCCGAGCCGTTCAGTAAACCCGGTCCGGCAACCACGTCGCCAGGCTCGGCCAGGCGGCGAGCAGGGCGAGGGCGAGCAGCTGAATCACGACAAACGGGATCACACCCTTGTAAATGTCCGTCGTCGCCACTTCCGGGGGCGCCACTCCGCGGAGATAGAAGAGAGAGAAACCGAAAGGAGGCGTAAGGAACGAGGTCTGCAGGTTGATCGCGATCATGACTCCGAGCCAGACGGGATCAAGCCCCATGGACAGCAGCACGGGGCCCACGATAGGAACCACCACAAAGGTGATCTCGATAAAGTCCAGGACAAATCCCAGAAGGAACATCACCAGCATGACCACGAGCACCGCACCGACGACGCCACCGGGAAGCGACGAGAGCAAATGCCTGACGAGTTCGTCACCACCAAAGCCCCGGAAGACGAGAGAAAAAATCGATGCGCCGACGAGGATCAGGAACACCATGCTGCTGACGCGCGCGGTCCTGTGCACCACTTCCTTGAGGCATTCGAGGTTGAGATGCCCCTGACTTGCGGCAAGGATCATGGCGCCTACGGACCCCACTGCCGCCGCCTCCGTGGGCGTGGCGATTCCGGCAACAATGGAACCGAGCACCGCGAGAATCAGAAAAAGCGGAGGAATCAGGGCCTTCAGGACCCTTGTGGCAAGAGCTGTCTGGTCTGTGGGGTCGCCAGCCACGTGGGGCGGCATCCAGGACGGGCGGAAGACTGCCAGCAGGAGAAGCCATGACAGGTAGAGACCGACGAGCATAAGTCCGGGCAACAGGGCGCCCGCGAAGAGTTCGCCCACCGAAACCGTTTCCGGAGAGTAGATGCCCTGATTCAGCTGGGCCTGCTGATAAGCTGAGGACAGAACGTCCCCGAGCAGCACCAGGATAATCGAAGGGGGGATGATCTGCCCGAGAGTTCCCGCGGCGCAGATTGTTCCGGAGGATACCGACGGCGCGTATCCACGCTTGAGCATACTGGGGAGAGACAGCAGGCCCATGGTCACGACGGTGGCCCCGACGATGCCGGTGCTGGCGGCCAGGAGCATGCCGACCAGCGTCACGGCGATTGCCAGACCTCCGCGAAGTCGACCAAACAGCGCCGAGAGGGTATCCAGCAGATTTTCAGCCAGCCTGGATCTTTCGAGCATAACCCCCATGAACACGAAAAGAGGCACCGCTACCAGCGTCTGATTCGACATGACGCCAAAAATACGGCTGGGTATAGCGTCCAGGTAACTGATATCGAACGCGCCCATGCCGAGCCCGATGACGGCGTAAGCGAGGGCCGTCCCGCCCAGCGTGAAGGCCACGGGAAAGCCTGCCAGCAGCACCACGACCACGGTCCCGAACAGCAACAGCGCCATCCAGCCCATCAGCCAGTTCCCCCGGATTCCCTGCCCAGCCGCGCCCAGCGCAGGATGACCAGGGCAACGCCCTCGACGGCCAGAAGGAGCGGCGCCAGGACAATCAGGGACTTGAGCAGAAACAGGCCGGGCAGCCCGCCTGTCTCCAGCGACGCCTCCCGGAACTGCCACGAGCTGATCACGTAATCCCAGGCAGACCACAGGATCCAGCCGCAGGTCGGCAGCAGCAGAAGCAATACGCCCAGGGTATCCACGATGGCCTGCTTTCGCGCGGATATCTTTCGGTAGATCACGTCCACCCTGACGTGTTCATCCAGGGAAAGCGTGTAGGCCGCGGCCATCATGAATACAGCGCCGTGCATCCAGGTCACGGTCTCCTGCAGCCAGATCCAGCCGATGCCGAAAAAGTACCGAAGGGCGACCACCACGCCTGCCACAAGCACCATGACCAGGCACAGCCATGAAACCGCACGTCCCACCAGGCAGACGAATCGATCCGTTGCCTGGGCCAGCCGCTCCATGCTGCCGGAATTCATCACAGGTCCATCATGACTTCCGCTTCCTCCGCGGACGGGGTGATAGGCCTGCCGGCAAAGTGATCGAAAATGGCATCGGCCACCTGCTGAGGTTCGTCCACGATCTGGAACAGGTCCAGGTCGCGCTCGCTGATCGTACCCTCGGCTGCCAGGGTATGGCGGAACCAGTGGATCAGGCCGCTCCAGAATGCGCCGTTGACCAGAATGATGGGAATCGCCCGGGTCTTGCGTGTCTGGATAAGGGTGAGGATCTCGGCAAATTCATCCAGCGTGCCGAAACCGCCCGGCAGCACCACGTAGGCCGAAGCGTACTTGACGAACATCACCTTGCGCGAAAAAAAATGCCGGAACCGCAGTGAAACATCCTGGAACCGGTTCTGGACCTGCTCCCTCGGCAAGGCAATATTCAGCCCCACGCTGGGTGACTCGCCCTCGAAAGCGCCCCGGTTCCCCGCCTCCATGATTCCCGGTCCTCCGCCAGTGATCACGGTGAAGCCCGCGTCGGACAGGATTCGGGAAATATCCACTGCAAGGCGGTAGTTCGGATGATCGGGGGCCGTGCGTGCCGACCCGAAGATGCTGACGCAGGGCTGCAGAGTGGACAACATCTCGAACCCCTGAACGAACTCGGCCAGGATCCGGAATATGCGCCAGGACTCTTCGGTGACCTGATCCTGCCCGACGCCGGCCTTGAATCGACCGCGACTCTTCATGTCAGTCTCCTTCCCCGGGATTATCGCCGAGCTTTTTTCCGAGACGACGCGCGAACACGCCCATTTCCTTGCCGGCCTGCACGTCGCCCGATTTCTCGGCGGCCTTCTGACCCCGCTCCCACGCCTCGAGGGCTTTCGCGGGTTCATCATTCTGCTCGAGGGCCTTGCCCAGCTGTTTCCAGGCGGCCGTGTATCCCGGATCATGTTCGATTGCCGCGGAGTAATGTTCCACGGCGATGCCCGCCAGGCCCTCCTTTAGATACTCGTTACCGAGCGTGAAGCGAAGCAGGGCATTGTCCTGCCCGGCGGCCAGCATGGACTCCAGATTCTGCCGCAGGCTCATGGTCGTTTCTTACCGCCTCCAGAATTCCCCGGTGACCAGGACCAGCAGCGTAAAGATCTCCAGCCGTCCCATCACCATGGCGAGCACGCATATCCATTTGGCAATGGGGGTGAGGGACGAATAATTGCTGGCCACGTCCCCGAGGCCCGGGCCGAGATTATTCAGCGAGGCGGCCACGGCCGAGAACGCGGTTATTTGATCCAGTCCCGTGAACATAAGCCCCATCAGCATCAGCGCGAAGACCACCACGTAGGCGGAAAAGAATCCCCACACTGCCTCGATGACGCGCGGCGGGACCGGACGGCCACTCAGCTTGACCGGTATTTCGGCATTCGGATGGAGCAGACGGATCAGCTCGCGGTATCCCTGCTTGAAGATGAGCACCCAGCGGATCACTTTCATTCCGCCGCCTGTGGAGCCGGCGCAGCCGCCGATGAAACTGGCGAAGATCAGCATGACGGGCACGGCACCGTGCCAGATTGAAAAGTCGGCCGTTGTAAAGCCGGTGGTGGTGCCGATGGATACGACCTGGAACAGGCCCTTCCGGAAGGATTCCGACCAGGTCGCATACTGTCCGTCCATATACAGATAGACGATAGTCACGAGAGCCAGAGCGGCGAGAATCCTGACATAGGCGTGAAACTCGGAATCCTGAGCGTAATGCCGGAAGGCTCCGGTGGCCGAGAAGCTTCGTCGCCGGGCTCGAAGCCGTGGCCGCCAGCCACGAATCTCCAGGGGAAGACTGATCCGGATACGCTCCCAAGCGAGGAAGTGCAGAGAAAAATTCACGCCGGCGACAAGCATGAAAACGATGGCCACATATTCGATGGCCGCCGAGTCGAAGATACCTACGCTGGCGTCATGGGTGGAGAACCCGCCTATGGCGACAGTGCTGAAACTGTGACAGACGGCATCGAACACATCCATTCCGGCGGCCCAGTAGCTCAGCGCGCAGAGCACAGTGATGATCAGGTAGATCAGCCAGAGCGATTTAGCCGTTTTGGCGATCCGCGGCGTGAGTTTGGAATCCTTTACCGGGCCCGGGGTTTCCGCCCGGTAGAGCTGCATTCCGCCGATTCCAAGCATAGGCAGGATGGCGACGGCCAGAACGATGATGCCCATGCCCCCCAGCCACTGCAGTAGCTGCCGATAAAAGAGAACGGATCTCGGCAGGTCGTCTAGCCCTGTAAGCACCGTGGCCCCCGTGGTCGTCAGCCCGGAGATGCTCTCGAACACCGCATCTGTCAGGGGCATGTGCGGGCTGTCGGAGGCCATAAGGGGTACCGCGCCGGCGATCCCGAGTCCGAGCCAGAACGCCGACACGACCAGGAAGCCATCACGGATCTTCAGTTCCCGGCCATCGGCCCCCGGCCTTCCGGCTCGCGCGGGATACCACAGCAGGATGCCGGCGAGAAAGATAATGGCGAATCCAAGAATGAAAGCTCGGGCACCCCCGTCGCCGTGCACCAGGAAAAAGAGGCTGAAGGGATCGTCGGTGAGCCTAAATCCGTAAAAATAGGAAAGAAAAAGGGGCGGCAGCATAAAAAAACTGAACGCCATCAGCAGAGAGCCAAGAATTCTCTGGACCGGGTGGGAGCTCATTACAGAAGGGTGGGGGAGGGCTGGAACAGCTTCTCTACAGCCCGGATTTGCTTTTCCTCTGTCTCGGTAAGAAACAGAATGACGTGGTCTTCCGCCCGGATTTCTTCATCGTGGTGGGCCATGATGACGTCCCCGCCACGGACAAGGGCGGCAATGGTGGCGCCGGGCGGCAGGCTGATGTCTTCCACAGTCCGGCCGACCACCTGCGATGTTTCGGGCGTTCCGTGGGCGATAGTTTCCAGCGCCTCGGCGGAGCCCTGGCGAAGCGAATGCACGCGGACCACGTCGCCGCGTCGCACCTTCGTCAACAATGCTCCCAGCGTGATCTGCTGCGGAGACACCGCGATATCGATGTTTTGTCTCTCGATAATGTCTGTGTAGGAAGGCCGATTGACCAGCGCGATGACTTTCTTTGCGCCCATGCGCTTTGCCAGCAGCGAAGACAGGATGTTGGCCTCCTCCGCGTTGGTAACGGCACAGAAAACATCGGTAGACTCGATGCTTTCCTCGGACAGCAATTCCTCGTTGGTGGCATCGCCGGGAAGCACGATCGTCTTGGTGAGGCGTTCGGCGATAAATCTCGCGCGATCCTTGTCCCGTTCCAGCAGTTTGACCTGGTTGGTGTTTTCCAGACGCTTGGCGAGCTGGTAGCCGATGTTGCCCCCACCGGCGATGATTACCTTTCGGATCGGATGTTCGAGCTTGCGAAGCTCGCTCATCATGACGCGGATGTCCTTGCGGGCCGCAATGAAAAACACGATGTCGTTCTCGCGGATCACCGTGTCCCCCTCGGGCAGAATGCTTTCGCGGCTGCCATCGGCCCTCCGACGGTAGATCGCCGCCACCCGGGCATCGGTATGGGGGATGTGCCTTCGGAGCTGCCGGAGCTCCTGCCCCACCAGAAGACCGCCGCGATGCGCTACGACCCCTGCCAGGCGAACCTTGCCGTCGGCGAAATTGAGGACCTGCAGTGCGCCCGGATAGTGAATCAGCTGCTCGATGTACTCGGTCACCAGCTGTTCGGGACTGATGATCTCGTCTACCGGGAGGGCTTCCGGGCCGAAAAGGCTTGTGGTGGAGGTGTATTCGACCGCCCGGATACGGGCGATCTTGGTAGGCGTGCGGAAAAGGGTGTAAGCCACCTGACAGGCCAGCATATTCACTTCGTCGCTGTCGGTCAGGGCAATGACGATGTCGGCGTCGGCGCCGCCGGCGGAGGTCATGACCTGGGGATGGGCGGCGTGTCCACGCACGGTCCGGATGTCCAGACGATCCTGGAGTTCCCGCAGGCGATCGCCATCCACATCAACGACGGTAACTTCGTTGGCCTCCGACCGGGTCAGGTCGTAGGCGGCGGATGATCCCACCTGCCCAGCACCGAGTATCAATATGTTCATGCTTCTTCTTGCGGCGCGGGCCCGGCCCGGTATATCTCAGGCCGCGGTCAATCTTACATCAGTTCGAGCCGCGCGTAGGCCAGGACAAGCCACTTGGCCCCTGCGCGCTCGAAGTTCACCTGGACCCGGGCCTGCTGCCCCTGCCCCTCGCAGTTCATTATGATGCCCTCTCCGAATTTCCCGTGGCGCACGCGTTGGCCGAGGCGGATGCCGTCCGGGTTGGGCTCTTCCGTGCGGCGCGGCCTGAAGCCGGGACGGGCCACGTGGACCTGGGGACGAATCTCCTCGACGAATTCCGGAGGGATTTCGCTGATGAAACGAGAGGGCAGGGCGAAACTGTCGCTGCCGTGCAGCCGTCGCTGCTCCGCGTAGGTGATGTAGAGCGCACGCATGGCCCGCGTCATTCCCACGTAGCAGAGCCGTCGCTCCTCCTCGAGTCCCGCAGGTTCCCTGATGGAGCGCTGGTGCGGAAACAGGCCGTCCTCCATACCGCATAGAAAGACCACCGGGAACTCCAGCCCCTTGGCCGAGTGCAGGGTCATGAGCTGCACACAATCCTCCCACGCATCTCCCTGGCCTTCACCCGCCTCCAGGGCGGCGTGGCTCAGAAACTCGTCCAGGGGATTCATTTCGGAATCCGGCTCCGGCTCGAACCCGCGAGCAGCGCTCACCAGTTCGTACAGGTTTTCAACCCTGGCCTCGCCGCGCTCGCCTTTTTCCCTGCCGTGGTGATCGATGAGGCCCGACACGTTGATGACGTGATCCACCCGCTCGTGGAGGCTGAGTTCCCGGGTATCCCGGTCCATGGACTCGATCAGGTTCAGGAATCCCGTGACGGCGGTGGCGGCCCGGGCGGCCAGACTGCCGTCCGACGCTACGGCAGCCGCGGCCCGCCACAGGGAGGTCGCGTTCGCCCTGGCATATTCACGGATGATGTCCACCGTGCGAGCCCCGATGCCGCGGGTCGGCAGGTTGACCACCCGCTCGAATGACGTGTCGTCGTCCCGGTTGGCGATGAGCCTGAGGTAGGCGAGGGCGTCCTTGATCTCCGCACGCTCGAAGAATCGCAGCCCTCCGTAAACCCGATAGGGCAGATTGGCATTGAGCAGGGCTTCTTCGAAAACTCGCGACTGGGCGTTGGACCGGTAGAGGATCGCGATTTCGCTTCTGGCCGCGCCGCCCTCCGTCAGCGACCGGATCCGCCCGATCACGAATGCCGCTTCGTCCCGCTCGTTGAAGGCCGCATAAATCCGGATCGGATCGCCTTCCGGGCCCTCGGTCCACAGCTCCTTGCCCATCCTGGACGTGTTGTTGGCAATCAGCGCGTTCGCGGCGTTGAGGATAGTGGCCGTCGAGCGGTAGTTTTGCTCCAGCCTGACGATACGGGTACCGGGGAAGTCTTTCGGGTAACGCTGGATATTCTCGATCCGGGCGCCGCGCCAGGCATAAATGGACTGGTCGTCGTCGCCAACGAAAAACGTCCGTCCGGTCTCGCCGGCGAGGACCCGCAGCCAGGCGTACTGGATGGTGTTGGTGTCCTGGAACTCGTCTACCAGCAGGTGCCGGAAGCGGTGGCGATAGTGCTCCAGGAGATCGTCGTTCTGCAGCCAGAGCTCATGGGCCCGCAACAGCAGTTCGGCGAAATCCACGAGACCCGCCCGCTCGCAGGCTTGCTCGTAGGCCGCGTAGATGCGCACCATCTGCTGCTTCTGTTCGTCCCGCCCCGGATCGATATGTGCCGGCCTGAGACCCTCGTCCTTGCGGGCGTTGATAAACCACTGCATTTCCTTGGGCACCCAGCGGGTATCGTCCAGGTCCAGGCTCCGTATCACCCGCCGAACCACACGCCTCTGGTCTTCCGCATCCAGGATCGTGAAGGTCTGGGGCAGACCGGCCTCGCGCCAGTGCAGGCGCAGGAACCGGTGTGCCAGGCCGTGGAAGGTGCCGATCCACAGGTGCGCCACCGGCATGCCCAGCAGGCCCTCGATGCGGTTACGCATCTCCGCGGCCGCCTTGTTGGTAAAGGTCACCGCAAGCACGCTGCGGGGCGAAAGACCCTCCACCTGAACGAGCCACGCGACGCGATGGGCAAGAACCCGGGTCTTGCCGCTGCCGGCGCCCGCCAGCACCAGAAGAGGCCCGGGCTCGGCCGTGACGGCCTCGCGCTGGGGATCGTTCAGGGGATCGAGGATGGGAGTGACGTCCATCAGCGGTATTTTACCGTCGCCGGGCGGGATCTGTCGGCGATCGTTCTTCGGTGATAAGGGGGCAGGAGGGTCAACTCACCCTGGAACACACCTTTGCCGTCGGCATCAACAACGCCCGGAGACGCGGCGCGAATCTCCTCGGGTCCATGCGTTCAGGCAGTCAGCAGGGGGACGTAGTGATCCACCAGCAGGGCCCCGAAGACGCCCATCAGGTAGGTGATGGAGTAGGCGAATGTCTTCATGGGCAGTTCGGGCCGGTGGGAGATCCGCATGGCCAGGGCGTAGTAGAGAAAGATACCGCCGAAAATCAGGGCTCCGGCAAGATAAACCAGGCCGCTCATGCCCGTGAGGTAGGGCAGGAGGGAGACGATTACCAGCAATACGGTGTAGAAGAGAATCTGCAGCCGGGTGAATTCCACGCCGTGAGTCACCGGCATCATCGGGATATCGACCTTGGCGTAATCCTCGCGCCGGGCGATAGCCAGCGCCCAGAAGTGGGGCGGCGTCCAGGTGAAGATGATGAGGAACAGCAGAAGGGCGTGGGCGTGGACCTCCCCGGTGACGGCCACCCAGCCCAGCACGGGCGGCGCTGCTCCCGCCGCGCCGCCGATCACGATGTTCTGAGGCGTGGCCCGCTTCAGCCAGACCGTGTAGACGACCGCGTAGCCGATCAGGGACAGGAAGGTGAGCACGGCCGTCAGCGCATTCACATAACGGGTCAGGATCACCATGGATACCAGTCCCAGGGCGAAGGCGAAAAGCATCGCCTCCACTTCGGTCAGCTGACCGGTGGGCAGCGGACGCCTTCGGGTGCGCTTCATGATGGCGTCGATGCGCGCGTCCAGGACGTGATTGATGGCCGCGGCAGACGCCGCCGCCATGCCGATGCCCAGCGTTCCGAGGAGCAGCTTGTCCAGGGGCGGCATGCCCGGCACAGCGAGGAACATTCCAACGACCGCTGTAAACACGATCAGCCCGACGACCTTCAGCTTGCAGAGCTGCAGGTAATCGGCCATTCGACTGAGGAGGGCGCTATCCACGGTCCTCAAGCGTAGCTCAGTTCTCAACGCGTACCACCTTGTTCAGATTGACGACGGCGAGCAGCAGCAGTGCCGCGACCCCGTTGTGGGCCACCGCCAGGGCCAGGGGCAACTGGGTGGCGACCATGATGATCCCCAGCATGAACTGCAGGATCACGGCCCCCATCACCAGGCCGCCGGCGGTGCCGAGCGCGGTGTTCTTCGACGCCCGGATCGCCAGCCAGAGCAGCACCACCAGCGTGACCACGGCCCCGATTCGATGTGTCACGTGGATGGCAACCCGGGCCGAATTGTGCAGGATCCCGCCCTCGTAATCGATCCCCAGGCCGTGCCAGGGATCGAAACCTGCCGCAAAATCCATAGGCGGCCAGAAGCTGTTCTGGCAGGTGGGGAAATCCGGGCAGGCAAGGGCGGCGTAGTTGGTGCTGACCCAGGCGCCGAGGAGGATCTGGATCGCCAGGACGATCAGCCCGAAGAGCGCGAAGGGCCTGAGGCGGGGCTCCGGCGGCTGAGCGGGCCTGGCCGGCTGTCTCGCCAGCCAGAAGAGCAGCGCCAGCGTCGTCATGCCTCCTGCAAGATGGGCCGTTACGACCAGCGGTTTGAGCAGAAGCGTGACCGTCCACATACCCAGCAACGCCTGGAAAATCACCAGCCCCAGCACGACCGTGGGGAGAATCACGGGCTGCCCTGGCCTGTCCCGCCGAATCCAGGCCGTCACGGCGAGGGCCAGGATAATGAACCCCAGCATGCCGGCGGCATAACGGTGAATCATTTCCCGCCAGGCCTTGCCCGTCTCCAGGGGCCGCTCCGGCCAGGCGTCGTCCGCGCCGGGATCGTTAGGCACGACCATCTCACCGTAGCAGCCGGGCCAGTCAGGGCAGCCGAGACCGGCATCGGTCAGCCGCACCCAGGCTCCGAGGACTACGACGACCAGGCACAGGACGACGGAGATTTTTGCAAGTGTTCTGAAGAGTTCCATGCTGAGAATTCCTTCAGCCGATACGCGACAGTCGCAGCAGTTTCTTGATGTCCTCGAGCATGCCCTTGGGATCATCATTTTCCACCGGGAACCGCATCATGAGATTCCCCAGGGGATCCACCAGCAAGATCTCCGAGCCATCCCGGGGCAAGTCTTCAGGCAATGCGGCTACCAGCTCCGACAGATCGCGCGTCGAAGCGCCGGCGATCATCAGATCTGCCTGGGAGGCCGGCAATTCTGTCACTATATCCGGGCCCTCGGCGATGTAGACTCGTTGGATCCGCGCCATCCGCCGACCGAGAGCAAGGCGAGTCCGGGCCGACAGGTCCAGCGCCTGCATGCAGCGGTCGGAGCACTGCCCGCCGTCCAGGTAGAGCATAGTCCAGCGCCCGCGAAGATCTCCGTCGGAGCCGTCCGGACCCTTCTCGGCGATGCGGACGTTCGGAAGGGGTACCGGTGGATCCACCAGGACACCGTGGTTAACCGCGCCTTCGGGTCGCCAGCCGCCGGGATCGAAGTACATGATCCATGCAACGGCCAGCGGCCCGAGGAACAGAACGGCGAGCAGAATGAACTGTATCCGTCCGCGCCGCCTGCGCGCCTTATCGTCGGTCATTGCCGCTCCTTTTCACGTTCAGGACCACGTAGATAATGACCAGAGTGGCCGCAAGGGCGAACCACTGCAGGGCGTATCCATAATGACGCTCCGGCCCGAATTCGGTCGGCGCCCAGTTGCGCAGATAGCCATCCTCGGCCGAAGCGTCCAGAAGCACGATACGTGATGTCAGGTCTGTTTCCAGCGATTGCGCCAGTTCCTCGGCAGTAGGGAACTGCACCACTCTCGGCCACTCCGGAATACCGCCCGACGCCGTTTCAAGCTCCAGGCCCGGGCGGGGAAGGCGGGAAACCCGGCCGGTAACCCGCCGTTTCGATTCGTCCACCGCAATATCCGGGAGAATCGTCGTCCCGAAGGACTTGGGAATCCAGCCCCGGTTGACAAGAACCCATGTATCCGAACCCTCGGCGAGGAAGGGCGTCAGGACGTGATATCCGGCGCTGCCTCCATCTGTCATGTTGTCGAGCAGGAACTGTCGGTCACTGGCGTAACGACCCGTCAACGAAACCTGCTGGAACCGCGGCGTTTTCTCCAGAGTTGAAACCAGTGCGGATCCGTCGATAAAAACCGTTTCCGATCCGGCGGCGAAATCTTCCGCCAGAGTCTCCTTGTATTCGGCGCGCTGAAGCTGCCAGATGCCAAGCCACACCAGAATCGGCACCAGCGTGATCACCGCAAGCGTGGGGACCCGCCCGGGACTGAAGCGCCAATTACCGCGCTGACCGGTCAAGTTATACTGCCCTTCCAGGGCTCATCAGGTGGTCTTTCATGGAACTCATTCGGATTGCGGTCATCGTGCTGTTGATCGGCATCGTCGGCAGCCTCGCGTCCGCTCTCGTGTACCTGTTCAAGGACGACAACGATTCGCGCAGAACCGTCCGGGCCCTGACCGTGCGGATCGGCCTTTCAGTATCCCTGTTCGTGTTGCTGCTCCTGGCATACGCGCTGGGATTCATCCAGCCCGGCGCGCTGGGGCGTTAACCGGCCCCTGCGCGGAAATAAAACGGGCGCTGCCCCCGGGGCAGCGCCCGCGGCAGACCGAAAAGCCTCAGAGCCAGTACACGAAGATGTACAGGCCCAGCCAGACAACGTCCACGAAGTGCCAGTACCAGGCTACGGCTTCGAACCCAAAGTGATGAGTCGGGGTGAAATGTCCCTTGAGGCATCTCACCCAGATCACTACCAGCATGATGGCACCCAGGGTCACGTGCATGCCGTGAAAGCCCGTCAGCATGAAAAATGTGGAGCCGTAGATCCCGGAACTCAGCTTGAGATTCAGATCCTGGTAGGCGTGTATGTACTCGTAGGACTGCAGGCCCACGAACAGGAAACCCAGGAAAAAGGTGGCGAACAGCCCCCAGTTCAGCAGCTTCCGGTTATTGTCCTTCAGCGCGTGGTGAGCGATCGTGATGGTCACGCCGCTGGTCAGCAGTATCGCCGTGTTGATCGCGGGCAGACCAATCGCCCCCATGGTCTGGAACTCGCCGCCGATCGCCTTGGGGCCGTTGGTCGGCCAGGTATTCTCGTAACCCGGGTAGAGCAGAAGGTTGGTGAAGAAATTATTGCCTTCGCCTCCGAGCCAGGGCACGGCCCACTGTCTGGCATAAAAAAGGGCGCCGAAGAAGGCGGCGAAAAACATGACTTCAGAGATGATGAACCACGTCATCCCCATGCGGAACGAGCGATCCACCTGCTTGTTGTAGACGCCCCCTTCACTTTCGTGAATGACCGCGCCGAACCAGCCGACGATCATGACGATCACCACCGCGGCGCCTGTCCATGCAAGCACGGGCCCGACGCCGGCCCCGTTCAGTGAGGTGGACACTCCCAGCATGAGCAGGAAGAGGCCGACCGCGCCCACGATCGGCCAGTTACTGCCGTGCGGTACGTAATAAGCCTGAGACTGAGACATTCTTTATCCCCGATTTCTGGTTTTCTTTCTTCCCCGGACGGTTACCGGGCCGCCACCCGATCCTGCTCGAAGAAGGTGTATGAGAGGGTCACGGTGTCAAGATACTCCGGAAGTTCCGGATCGATAAAAAAGATCACCGGCATGTCCTTCCCCTCACCCGCCTCGAAGCGCTGCTCGGTAAAACAGAAACATTCCGTCTTCTGCAGATAGCGATTGGCCTGTCCTGGCGCGACGCTGGGAACGGCCTGGCCGACGAGCGGTGAGTCGGAACCGTTCCTCGCAAAGAATGTCGTCTTGTAGAGCTTTCCGGGATGTACCTTCATCCGGCTTACCGAGGGACGGAACTCCCAGGGCGCGCCCGAGTTGACCGAGGCCACAAACTCCACGTCCACGACCCTGTCCAGGTCTACCTGCGCAGGAAGGGAAGTGGCAGCGGTGGCGCCTCCCGTCCGGTCCCCTATGCCCGTCACCTCGCAGAAGATGTCGTAAAGCGGCACGAGGGCATAACCGAAGGCGAACATGCCGGCGGTCAGCAGCACCAGCTTGCCGATCAGGGTCCTGTTGGCCTTGCGGTCAGCCACGTTTACATCGCCCCCTTGCTTCGCTGGTACTGCATGAATATGAACACGCCGTAGACGAGGATCGCCGCCAGAGCCAGCAACAGGGCATTGCGGATGACGCGCGCTCGCCTCTTCTCTTCGTCACCGGCGCTCATCGTCCCTATTTGACTACCGGCGGAGTATCGAAGGTGTGGTGGGGCGCCGGCGAAGGCACCGTCCACTCAAGACCTTCCGCGCCGTCCCAGACCTGGGCCGTCGCCTTCTGGCCTCCACGAGCGCAGCTCCAGATCACATATACGAAGATCAGCTGGGACAGCCCGAAAACAAAGGCGCCGACCGAGGAAATCATGTTGAAATCCGCGAACTGCGTGGAGTAGTCGGGAATCCGCCGGGGCATGCCCGCCAGTCCCACGAAATGCTGCGGGAAGAAGGTCACGTTAACCGAGATGGCCGACAGCCAGAAGTGCAGCTTGCCGATCTTCTCGTTGTACATGTGGCCGGTCCACTTGGGAAGCCAGTAATAAACGGCGGCCATGATGGCGAACGCAGCGCCCGGCACCAGGACATAGTGGAAATGAGCCACCACGAAATAGGTGTCGTGATACTGCATGTCCGCCGGTGCTATGGCCAGCATCAGGCCGGAGAAGCCGCCGATCGTGAACAGGAAGACGAAGGCCAGGGCAAACAGCATGGGCGTCTCGAAGGTCATGGACCCTTTCCACATGGTGGCGATCCAGTTGAAAACCTTCACCCCCGTCGGCACCGCGATAAGCATGGTGGCGAACATGAAAAACAGCTGTCCGGCCAGCGGCATGCCCACCGTGAACATGTGATGCGCCCAAACGATGAACGACAGGAAGGCGATGCTGGCGGTGGCGTAGACCATGGAGTCATAGCCGAACAGCGGCTTGCGGCTGAACGTCGGAATGATCTGAGAGATCACGCCAAACGCCGGCAGGATCATGATGTAGACCTCCGGATGACCGAAGAACCAGAAGATGTGCTGGAACATCACCGGGTCCCCGCCGCCGGCGGCCTGGAAGAAGCTCGTGCCGAAGTACTTGTCCGTGAGCAGCATGGTCACGGCACCGGCCAGAACCGGCATCACGAGGATCAGCAGATAAGCCGTAATCAGCCAGCTCCAGACAAACAGCGGCATCTTCAGGAGACCCATGCCCGGCGCGCGCATATTCATGATGGTGACGATGATGTTGATGGCGCCGAGGATCGAGGAGATGCCCATCAGGTGGACGGCGAAAATCAGGAACGGGAACGCGTCACCTGTCTGCATGACGAGCGGCGGGTACATGGTCCATCCGGCTGCCGGCGAGCCACCCGGGAAGAAGAGCGTCATGCCCAGCAGGGTGAACGCCATCGGCAGAATCCAGAAGCTCCAGTTGTTGAGGCGGGGCAAGGCCATGTCGGGAGCGCCGATCATTAGCGGCACCATCCAGTTCGCCAGGCCCACGAAAGCCGGCATGATCGCCCCGAAGACCATGATCAGTGCGTGCATGGTCGTCATCTGGTTGAAGAATCCGGGGTCGACCAGCTGCAGCCCGGGCTGGAAGAGTTCGGCTCGGATCACCAGCGCCATGGCGCCGCCTCCAAGGAACATGATCAGGCTGAAGATCAGGTACAAGGTGCCGATGTCCTTGTGATTGGTGGTGGTCAGCCAGCGCATGATCCCGGTCGGGTGATGCTCGTGATGGTCGTGAGTGGCTTCGGCTGTGCTCATTTGTTTTTCCTCGGGCAAATCTTCAACGGGCTGCGGCGATCTGGTCGGGTGTGACGAGATCCCCGGTGTCGTTGCCAAAAGCATTCCTCTGGTAGGTTACGATCGCGGCCAGTTCCTCGTCCGATAGCTGTGGGCCGAAGGCGGCCATTGCGGTACCAGGCTTTCCGTGGACGGAAATGTCGATATGAGCTGTCAGGTCGCCGGTGGCTACGGGACTGCCGGCGATAGCCGGGAAGGCGGGTGGCATCCCCTGACCATTGGGCTGGTGGCAGGCACCACAGTTTGCGTTGTAAAGGGCCTCTCCCCGGGACATGGCATGGTCGAGTGTCCACTCCACGGCTTCGGTCTCGGTGGCGGGTGAGCTGGCGGCGGCGACGACGGGAGCCGCGGTCTCGGTGGTCAACACTGCGGGCTGTACGGAAAGGCCGCCGGTCTGATCCGCGAGCCAGGCCTGGTACTCGTCCTGCGTTACCACGTGGACCACCACCGGCATGAAGCCGTGGTCACGACCGCAAAGCTCGGCGCACTGCCCGCGGTAAATGCCGGTTTCCTCGGGCTTGAACCAGAACTCGTTGACATATCCGGGTATGGCGTCCTTCTTGCCGCCGAAATCCGGTACCCACCAGGCGTGGATCACGTCAGCCGCTGTCAGCAGCAGCCGCACCTTGGCGCCTACAGGGACGACGAGAGGCTTGTCCACTTCCAGCAGATAATTTTCGATGGTGGAGGGGTCGATCCCCGAACCCACCTGCCGGGCCCGGTTGTGTTCGGGCGCCAGATTGCTGAAGAAGCCGAAGCCCTCATCGATATATTCGTACTGCCACTTCCACTGATAGCCGGTGACCTTGATCGACAGGTCGCTGTTCCGGGTGTCCTCCATCCGGATCAGGGTGTCGGCCGCAGGCACGGCCATGCCGACCAGGATCAGGATCGGAATTGTGGTCCAGATAATCTCGGCCTTGGTGCTGTGGCTGAACTTCGCCGGCTGGACTCCGAGGGATTTACGATGTCGCATGATCGAATAGATCATGGCGCCGAACACGACGACCGCGATGACGCAGCAGATGCCGAAGATCAGCATATGGAGGCCGTAGACCTCCTGGCTGATCGCCGTCACGCCCCGGGGCATGTTGACCTCCCATTCCGCTCTCGCGAGCGGCGCGAGCGCCAGCCCCGTCATGGCAGCGGTCGAGATCGCCACGAGCTTCCTAAACATTCTGTTGGACATCAATCCCAACTCCGTTACCTGGCAATTTGTTCGTAATCCTGCGAGGCAGGCTCGTTTTTCGGCGCCTCTCCGATGCTTCCGATCAGATCGACAAGTCGCCGATGCAGATCGCGCCGCGCCTCTTCCGTCAGATGCCGACCGATCTGCATGGTCCTGTGGTGGGACCGAATCAGAAGCCGGCTCGGGTGCCCCCTGCGAGGCGCTGGCCTGAGTTCGACCCGCGCCCACACCCGGTTGAACTCCCTGGAGTCGGTTCCCCGGTGATCGCGGCGCTCGACCACCACTTTATCCGCATCCACGGTGATCAGTTCGGACTCCTGGCCTTTTCTCATACTGAGACCGAGGGCCATCCCCAAGGCAAACAGCTCCAGTCCGGCAAACGGAAGGATGGGCCACATTCCCTGTGCGGCAAAGAAGCCGGCCACACATAAAGTGGCAGCGGCCACAATTCCGAAAAACAGGATCGCCTCCCTGCGGCTCAGGGAGCAATTCGCGCTCACCTGGATGCGGGCCAGCAGCGTTTCTGCCGGATATGACGTTTCAGTCATCGGCTCCCTCGCTAGCCTGCCGTCACGCCGAGGTCGCTATGCTAATGGAACCCCGTCGGCAGGGCAATATAAGAAAAATCTCAGACGCCCGGAAAATACTTCCGCAAATCAGGCCCTTGCGAGGGCCTGGGTGACGAGATCCAGATTAAGGCCCGTTATGGCCCGGCTGATTTTGCGTTCCGGATCAGGTTCGTCAAGCCAGGGTACGGTTGCCAGGCGGGGTACTCCGAGCCGTGCATCGAGAGACTCCATGTTCTCTTCGAACACGGGCATCTCGGGATCTACGCGGTTCGCGACCCACCCTGCAAAATTCGCCCCCCGGGCTCGTATAGATTCCGCCGTCAGAAGCGCGTGGTTGAGGCAGCCGAGCCGCATGGCTACCACAAGAATCACCGGATCGCCGATCCTGACGGCCAGATCGGCCATGTTCTCCGTTTCTGACAGGGGAACGAGCCAGCCCCCGGCGCCCTCGGATATGACGATGTCCGCCTTTCCTGCCAGCTGCCGATGTCGTTCCGCCAGCAG
>Ga0111153_1061_pt1 | contig 21155 bp, 17 predicted proteins | sample DeeMarSeWOR28_12_FD_80255 | JGI IMG/M metagenome (GOLD analysis project Ga0111153, IMG submission 80255) | Gammaproteobacteria bacterium SG8_31 | reverse complement strand
CCAACTGAGCTACGGGCGCTTAACTTGTAGGTCTCTGTGACCGTTTTCGTATCTGTGCACCGGCAGCGCTGCGCGCTGCTCAGGTACTCCCCTCGGCTTCGCCTCGGGCCCGGCCGCTCCCAACTGAGCTACGGGCGCTTAACTTGTAGGTCTCTGTGACCGTTTTCGTATCTGTGCACCGGCAGCGCTGCGCGCTGCTCAGGTACTCCCCTCCGGCTGCGTTTCGATTTCCGAAAACCCTTTTAGAAACAGGCGTTATCGGCAGTTACTCAGGCTTGCCCTCCCGCTTCATGGGGTCCCCCAGGCGGGCCGCCGGCCGCGGAGGAGCAGGAGTATATAGCAATTGTCGCTTCCGAAAAATGCAGGTCAGGGCCAAGTAACTCAGCCGGTTCCGAGCGCCGTCGTCAGCAACTTCGCGGCATCACCGCCGCCAAACTTGCTCAACGTGTCGGTCAACGTTGGCACGAATCGCGAAACCACATCGGGTGACATTCCGAGCCGCCCCAGCGCCTCGTTCAGGCCAGCAACATTCTTGAGGGGTCCCGTCACTGCCCCGAGGCTCTTGGCCGCTCCGAGGTAGGTGTCAGCGCCGGGAATCATGCCGGACAGTCGACTGAATTCGCCCGCCGAAAGATTCTCTTGAGCAAGGCTTAGCACGGAACCGATTCCGCCCTCGGCCTGATCCCGGCTGATTTCCAGTTCATCCTGCATGGAACCCGTCAATGAGCCGGAGAGGCCCTTTTTCGCGCTCTCAAGAACCCCCAGGTCCTGGGCGGACGCCAGGGCCGGGAGCACGAACAGGAACAGCGTAAAGGACATAACCAAACGCTTCATTTCATTCTCCGTGATTGGTGGTTTTGCGTCGGGCCCCTGCGGGGCACCGCTGAGAAGGTGGCGGAGAGGGAGGGATTACTCGTCGCTTCGCTCCTCGCCCTACGGGCCGCTGCCGCTGGCGGCAGCGTTCCCTTCGCCGGCTTCGCCGTCTCCGGGTCGAACCCTCTTTTGGGTTCTCTCCGGCGGAGAGGGAGGGATTCGAACCCTCGAAGGGCTTTTTAAACCCTTACTCCCTTAGCAGGGGAGCGCTTTCGACCACTCAGCCACCTCTCCGTTCAATTCTGTCGCAGGCGTCCGGGACCGGTCGGGATGACTCGTCGCCTTCGGCGCCTCGCCCTGCGGGCCGGCTTCGCTGCGCTCCGCCGTTGTCTCGGCCGGCAAGCCGGCCTCGGCTCGAACCCTCGAAGGGCTGTCCAACCCTTACTCCCTTAGCAGGGGAGCGCTTTGCGTCGGGCTCCGCCCTCCGTCCTGCGGACCGGTGCCGCTTCGCAGCCCCGTCCAGTCGCGCCTGCGGCGCTCGTGTCGACCACTCAGCCACCTCTCCGTTACATTCTGTCTCGGGCGTCAGGACCGGTCGGGATGACTCGCCGGCGTCGCTGCGCTCCGCCGTTGTCTCGGCCGGCAAGCCGGCCTCGGCTCGAACCCTCAGCAAGTGCGCCGAGTGGGACGCACACGCCGGATCCGCGCCGGCCGAAAAGGGGCGCAATGATACCGGCGCGGGGATTGGAGGTAAAGATCGAGGCGGCGCCCTCAGGTCTCCTCAGTGGGCGGCTCTCCGGACTCCGGCGCCTGCTCCGGGGCAGGTTCCCCCGCCTCTTCTTTCTTGATGCGCTCGTAAATTTCCTGGCGGTGGACGCTGACGTCCATTGGTGCCGTGACGCCAATACGGACCTGGTTGCCCTTGACCCCCAGGATGGTGACAGAGACATCGTCACCGATCACGACGCTCTCCCCTACTCGCCTTGTCAGGATCAACATGTCCCTATTCCCCTGAAAAACATGAAGCTTAAGTGTAGGAGACGAATCGGAAAATAGATAATGTGCGACGGGTGATTACCCTATTTGGGCGCGTGATCTCAGATTCAGGGCGTATCAGGTCGATCGACGAGGAAGACTCGGTGAAGCGCGCGAACGGCGGACTCCATCTCGGACTCGGGAACCAGCACGGAAATCTTGATCTCGGAGGTCGAGACCATGCGCACGTGGATGCCCTCGACTGCAAGCGTCTCGAATAACCGGGTTGCAATACCGGCGTGGCTCCGCATGCCAACACCGACGATGGAGATTTTCGCCACCGTATCGTTACCCCTGACTTCGCCTGCCCCCAGGCTGGCGGCGACTCGACCGGCAAGAGCGATCGCCTCGGCGAAGTCGTCCCGGCCCACGCTGAAACTCAGATCGACGCAGCCGTCCCGGGGTGAATTCATGACGATCATGTCCACCTGGATACGGGCGTCGGAGACCGGCCTCAGGATCGAGGCCGCCGCGCCCGGCCTGTCCGGTACCCCGGTGACGGTGATTTCGGCCTCGTCCTGACTGAACGCGATACCCGAGACGACCGGTGCTTCCACGGCTGGCTCCTCGTACGTGATCAGCGTTCCGTGACCCTGGCCGCTCATGTGCAGGACCCGCAGCGGAACGTTGTATTTACCGGCGAATTTTACAGCGCGAATCTGCAGCACACGCGATCCCTGGCTGGCCAGCTCGATCATTTCCTCGAAAGTGATCCGGTCCAGCCGGCGCGCCTCGGGCACGACCCGGGGGTCCGTGGTGTACACACCATCCACGTCGGTCAGGATCTGGCACTCGTCGGCCCCCAGCGCCGCCGCCAGGGCGACGGCGGTGGTATCCGATCCACCGCGCCCGAATGTCGTGATCTCTCCCTCCGCGTCGACGCCCTGGAAACCCGCCACCACCGGTACGCCGCCGGACGCCAGATAGGCGGCGAGGCGCGACGTCTCCACTTCGCGGATATGGGCCTTCGAGTGCACGCTGTCGGTCAGGATGCGAATCTGGCTGCCCAGGTAGGACCGGGCCTCGAAACCCAGGTCCTTCAACGCCATGGCCATCAGCGCCACCGACACCTGCTCCCCCGAGGAAAGCAGCATGTCCATTTCCCGCCGCCCCGGATTCCCACAGACCTCCCGGGCCAGGCTGATCATGCGATCCGTGGCGTCGCCCATGGCGGAGAGGACGACCACCACCCGGTTGCCCCCTTCGAGGGTCTTTGCAACGACCCGGGCGGCCTGCTGCAGACGGGCTGCCGTGGCGACGGAGGTCCCGCCGAATTTCTGGACGACGAGACCCAAGCCGGCGCCTAACTGATTTGTTCTGTCACGTAGGACCGCACGCGCTCCAGGGCGGCGTCGAGCCCGCCGGGATCGGAGCCGCCGGCCTGGGCCATGTCGGGGCGGCCGCCACCCCTGCCGCCCACCAGCGGCGCGATCTCGCCCACCAGCGCGCCGGCCTTGACCCTGTCCGTCACGTCCTTGGTGACGCCGGCCACCAGCCGCGCCTTGTCATCCTCCACCGATCCGAGGACGACGACCGCGGTGCCTAGACGCTGCTTGAGCCGGTCCACCGCCTCGCGCAGGGCCTTGGGGTCGGCGCCGTCAACACGGGCGGCCAGCACCTTGATGCCGTCCACATCGGTCGCACGCTCCGCCAGGTCGCTGCCCTGGCCCGATGCAAGGGTCGCTTTCAGCTGCCGGACCTCCTTTTCCAGCTGCCGGCTCCGGTCCAGCAGGTGGCGGACCTTGTCCTCCGCTTCCTCGCGGCTGCCACGGACCATGTCCGCGATGCGGCTCAGGGCCGTTTCGCCAGCCCGGACCCAGGCCAGCGCGCCATCGCCCGTTACGGCCTCGATCCGCCGAACGCCTGCGGCGATACCGGTCTCGGAGGTGATCTTCAGCATCCCGATGTCGCCTGCCCGCGTCACGTGGGTGCCGCCGCACAGTTCCGTGGAGAAATCGCCGATCCTGAGGACCCGGACCCGCGAATCGTACTTTTCCCCGAAAAGGGCCATGGCACCGGCGGCCACCGCTTCGTCGAAATCCATCAGCGCGGTCTCGGCTTCGGCGTTCAGCCGGATCTGGTCGTTGACCAGGGACTCGATGCGCTGCAGCTCCTCGGCGGTGACCGGTTCGTTGTGGGAGAAGTCGAATCTCAGCCGGTCCGGCGCCACCAGCGAGCCCTTCTGCGTGACGTGCTCGCCCAGCACCTCGCGCAAGGCGGCGTGCAAAAGGTGCGTGGCGGAGTGGTTGAGGACGATGGCCTCCCGGCGATCCGTGTCGATGGCCGCCGTTACCGTATCGCCCACCGAAAGCTGTCCCGCGACGATTCGACCGATATGGCCGTGAGCCTTGCCCACTTTCTGGGTATCCGTGACTTCCATCCGGAAGTGGTCGGAAAAAAGAGTGCCGGTATCGCCCACCTGCCCGCCGCTCTCGGCGTAAAAAGGCGTGCGGTCCAGGAAGACGGTGGCCCGGTCTCCCTCCGCGGCGGATGCCGCCGGTTTGCCGTCCACGACGATCAGGCCAACGCGGGCTTCGGCACTGGCCTGGTCGTAGCCGGTGAACTCCGTTTCGGGAATCTCGACGCCGTCGGCCTGCAGAGAGGCGGCCAGGGCCATGGATTCGTTGGCGCCGAACACGCTGGCGGCGCGTCCCCGTTCCCGTTGCGCTTCCATGGCTTTCGAAAAACCGGACTCGTCCACCCTGAGGCCGCGCTCACGGGCGATATCGGCAGTCAGGTCCAGCGGGAACCCGTAGGTGTCATACAGCTTGAAAGCCGTCTCTCCCGGGATGACCTTGCCTTTCAGGCCGTCGATAGCGTCCTCGAGCATCCCCATGCCCTGGTCCAGGGTCTCCGCGAACCGCCGCTCCTCCTTGAGCAACACCTGCTCTACCCGCTCCCGGGCCTTGCTGAGCTCCGGATAAGCCTCACCCATCTCCTTGTCCAGGGTGCCCACCAGCCTGTGGAAAAAGGGCTCCTGCTGACCCAGCTTGTAGCCATGGCGGATCGCCCGGCGGATGATGCGCCGGAGCACGTACCCCCGGCCCTCGTTGGATGGCAGCACGCCATCGACGATCAGGAAGGCACAGGCGCGAATGTGATCCGCGATGACCCTCAGGGAGGGGCTCTCCTGGACTTTCACGCCGGTGGCCTCGGCGGCAGCCTTCATCAGGCTCTGGAAAAGATCGATCTGGTAGTTGTTGTAGGTGCCCTGCATCACGGCCGCGATGCGTTCCAGACCCATGCCCGTGTCCACCGAGGGCTTGGGCAGCGGCTTCATGCTGCCGTCGGCCGCCCGCTCGTACTGCATGAAGACCAGGTTCCAGACCTCGACGAAACGATCGCCGTCCTCGTCAGGTGAGCCAGGCGGCCCCCCGGGCACGTCCGGGCCGTGATCGTAGAAGATCTCCGTGCAGGGGCCGCAGGGCCCCGTATCGCCCATGGCCCAGAAGTTGCTGTCGGCGCCCAGTCGCCGGAACTGCTCGGGGCTCACGCCGATTTCCTCCAGCCAGATCCCCGCCGCCTCGTCATCCTCTTCGTAGATGGTCACCCACAGGCGCTCGCCGGGCAGCCCCAGGTCTTCGGTCAGGAATTCCCAGCCGTAGCGGATGGCTTCCCGCTTGAAATAGTCCCCGAAGCTGAAATTCCCGAGCATCTCGAAAAACGTGTGATGGCGAGCCGTGTAGCCCACGTTCTCCAGGTCGTTGTGCTTGCCGCCCGCGCGCACGCAGCGCTGGGACGAGGCCGCCCGGTTGTAGGGCCGCTTTTCCAGCCCCAGGAACACGTCCTTGAACTGGACCATCCCGGCATTGGTGAACAGCAGCGTCGGGTCGTTCGCCGGCACCAGGGGACTGGACGCCACGACCTGGTGTCCGTTGCGCTCGAAGTAATCGAGGAATCGTTGACGTATTTCAGCGCTTTTCATTGTTTGCGTTGGAGCAACGTAAAAGGAAGAAGGTTAAGCGGTGAACGGGCGGCACGCCAGCCCGACGGGTTCAGTCCTCGTGGCCCAGTACCCTTCCCAGGTGCTCGGCGGCGAAACCGCGGTACTGGAGAAAACGGGCCTGCCGGGCCCGCTCCTTGAAATTGCCGGGCCGGCCGGGCCCGAATCGCTTGCGCCGAACCTGTTCGGCAAGATCGCCCCAGTCGACTCCGGCGTCGGCGAGAGCGCGCTCGACGATCCCGGGGTCCACGCCTTTCTGTTCCAGCTCGATACGGATCCTGACAGGCCCCTGGCCGCGGCCGGCGCGGGCGCTGACGAAGGCGTCGGCGAAGCGTTCGTCCGACAAGAGATTTTCCCGCGTCAGCTCGTCCATTACGGGATCGATCAGGTCGCCGGGCAGGCCCCGGGACGCCAGTCTGGCCGCCAGTTCCCGGCGGGCATATTCCCGGCGGGCGAGCAGGTTCATGGCCGTGCGCCGGACGTCCGCTGCCGTGAGATCCTGGTTGTCGCCTGATTCGCCGCTCACCGGGCGTCGCAGTTACTCGACCGCTTCCGCCTCCGACTCCACGGCGGGCTCGCTGCGCGGTAGCAGCTTGGCGCGAATACCGGCCTCGATTTCGGCGGCGATGTCGGGATTGTCAATGAGATACTGGCGAGCATTGTCCTTGCCCTGGCCGATCCGGTCTTCCTTGTAGCTGTACCAGGAGCCGGACTTGGCCACCATGCCCTCCCTGACGCCGAGGTCGATGATCTCGCCCTCTCGGGAAATACCGGTGCCGTACATGATCTCGAACTCGGCGATCCGGAAAGGCGGCGACACCTTGTTCTTGACCACCTTGACCCGGGTCTGGTTGCCCACCACCTCGTCACCCTTCTTGATGGCGCCGATGCGGCGGATATCGAGACGCACCGAAGAATAGAACTTCAGGGCATTGCCGCCCGTCGTGGTCTCCGGGTTACCAAACATGACGCCGATCTTCATGCGGATCTGGTTGATGAAAATCACCAGCACGTTGGTGCGCTTGATGTTGGCCGTCAGCTTGCGCAGCGCCTGGGACATGAGGCGGGCCTGGAGACCCACGTGGGAGTCTCCCATCTCGCCCTCGATCTCGGCCTTGGGCGTCAGCGCCGCCACCGAGTCCACCACGATGACGTCCACGGCACCGGAGCGGACCAGCATGTCCGTGATCTCCAGCGCCTGCTCGCCGGTATCGGGCTGGGAGACCAGCAGGTCGTCCACGTTGACGCCGAGTTTCTCGGCATAGACAGGATCGAGGGCGTGCTCCGCGTCCACGAAGGCGGCGGTGCCTCCGACCTTCTGCGCCTCGGCCACCACCTGCAGCGTCAGGGTCGTCTTGCCGGACGCCTCGGGGCCGTAGATCTCGACCACCCTGCCCCGGGGCAGCCCGCCCACGCCCAGGGCAATGTCGAGACCCAGGGATCCGGTTGAAATGACGGGCATATCCCGGGGGGTGGATGCGTCGCCGAGACGCATCACCGAACCCTTGCCAAACTGTTTCTCAATCTGCCCGAGAGCGGCGGCCAGCGCCTTTTTCCTGTTGTCGTCCATAGTCTGCCTGGTGATCTTTGCGGGGTGCGGGTGAAAGTTCCCGATTATTCCACATAACCGGTCGGCGGGCAGCCGGCTTTTCCGGCGACTCCGGAGGAAAATCAGCGCAAAGGCCAGGAATCCAGCACCGTATAGCGGGCACCACGCTGGCCTGTATGGGATTCCAGCAGCGTAATCTCCGGCACCGGCCAGTGAACGGGCTCCACCTCCGGCAGGCTTGCGCGTCTGCAGCGACGGGCGATGGTCACGTGGGGATGGAAATCCCGGTAGTCCGGCCAGAAACCGCAGGGTTCCAGGGCCACCCAGAGGGCCTTGACCAGTCGGTTGAGGCTGGCCGGTGCCCGCGACGGCGCGAGCCACAGGATACCGGTTCTGCGCCACCATCCCGCCCGGTCGATCACCAGCTCGAAGGACTCCGTCGCCAGCCCCCGGGCCGCCTCGCTGATGCAGGCAAACACCTCCGCGTCAACGCTCCCCAGAAAAGCCAGCGTGATGTGGAGGTTCTCATCGGGTACCGGGCGACCGGTGGCCTTCTCCCGCACGCTTTGCGAGGCGGCCGCCAGCTGCCGGCGAACGTCGGGATCCGGCCACAGGGCAAAAAACAGGCGCCGCTTGCGCGGATCGCTCACGATTCCATCAGACCCTTGAGCGCGACGGCGACGGTCTGCCGGCGTACCGCTTCCCGGTCGCCGCCGAAATGATGGCATTCCGCATCGCTGCGCAGACCGGCATTGTCGATCCGGGCCCAGGCGAACCAGACGGTGCCGACGGGCTTGGCCGGCGTTCCGCCGGACGGGCCGGCCACCCCGCTGACGGCGACTGCCAGATCGGCCCCGCCTCGCCGGATGGCCCCCTCGGCCATTTCGCGAACCACCGGCTCACTGACCGCCCCGTGATTCACCAGCGTCGAGGCGGACACACCTAGAAGCTCCTGTTTGGCGGCATTGCTGTAGCTCACGATGCCGTAGCCGAACCAGTCCGAGCTGCCGGGCAGGTCGGTGATGACCTTGGCGATCCAGCCGCCGGTGCAGGATTCCGCGGTGGCCAACCGCTTCCCCTCGGCGAGCATCTTTTCGGCAAGCGCCCCGGCAAGCGCCGTTAATTGAGTGTCGTCCGGCACCATGGCGATCATGCTAGCACTAGGTGAGCTCCCGATAGACCCGGAGGTTGCCCTCCACCATCGTCTCCACAGAAAATTCCTCTTCGACGATCTCGCGACCCGCCCGGCCCAGGCGGATTCGCAGGTCCTTGGCCTCCAGCAACCGCATCACGGCCCCGGCGAGCGCCTCCGCGTCTCCGGCAGGCACCAGCAATCCGTTCACCCGGTCGCGAATGACCTCGGGCACCCCGCCCACCGGTGTCGCAACCACCGGGATACCCGCAGCGCAGGCTTCCAGCAGAACGATGCCCAGGCCCTCGTCGAGGGCAGGATGAACCAGCAGGTCCAGGCATCCCAGATAGGAGGCCAGATCCTTGCGGAAACCGGTGAATCGTACCGACTCGGACAGCCCCTCCCGCTCCGCACGGTCGCGGATCCGTTCCTGCAGGGGGCCCTGTCCGAAAAGCAGGAACCGGGCTGTCGGATAGCGGGCCGTGATCTGAGGAATCGCGCCCATCAGGACTTCATACCCCTTCCGGGGAATGAACTGTGCGGCCATCCCGACGATCAGCGCATTGTCCGGCAGCCCGAACTCCGACAACAGCTCACCGCGTCGCCGCTGGGCCAGCGGATCCGGGCGGGGGACGGCGCTGTGCACCAGCCGGATCTTGCTCTCCGGCACCCCCGCCTCGATCATGCCTTCGGCAATCGCCCTGGAAATGGCGATCACCCGGTCGAAGAGCCGGTACTTGATGGGCACCACCCAGCGAGGCTCCGGGTTGGTCACCCTGCGGGACAGGATCGCCGGCACCCCCGCCAGCCCGGCGCCGATGCCGCCAAGCCAGTCGGCGCCGCGGCGGCTGTGGAGATGGACCAGGTCCGGGTGATGCGTCTTGATCAGGCGGCGAATGCGGCCCACGAACGGCAGGTCGAGATCTCCGCCCATGGGCACGGCGAACACCGAGACAGGTTCCGGGTAAGCTTCGGCAGCCAGGGCGCTGCCGAAAGGGCACACCAGCAGGCTCTCCACGCCGCGGGCGGCAAGCCCGCCCACCAGGTAGGACGCCTGCAGCGCACCGCCGTAGAGGTGCATCCCCGTCTCGACATGAAGAATCTTCACGGTTTTTCGGGATCTCCGGTCAACCGGTTCATGCTACCACCGGCGGCGCTTGCCGAGGTGTCTGTGGCCGACTAGGATGCGGGATTGGCTCGTCTACCCGTCCCTCATGCAGGAAACAGCAACCACCGCCGCCGATTCCGGCCCCGAACTGGAAAAACACACGCCCATGATGCGGCAGTACCTGCGCATCAAGGCGGAACATCCGGACATCCTGCTGTTCTACCGCATGGGCGATTTCTACGAGCTTTTCTACGACGACGCGCGTCGTGCGGCACGGCTCATTGACATCACCCTGACCACCCGCGGCCAGTCGGCCGGCGAGCCCATTCCCATGGCCGGCGTCCCCGTGCATGCGGTGGACAACTATCTGGCCCGCCTGGTCCGCAAGGGCGAATCCGTCGCCATCTGCGAACAGATCGGCGATCCCGCCAAATCCAAGGGACCGGTGGAACGACAGGTCGTCAGGGTGGTGACACCCGGAACCGTGACCGACGAATCCCTGCTGGAAGACCGCCGGGAGACGCTGCTGGGATCCATCAGCTTCGGCGAAGGACTGATCGGCCTGGCCTGGCTGGACCTGGGCAGCGGCCGGTTCCGGGTAATGGAGACCGATTCCCTGGAAGCGTTACGGGGGGAGCTCGAGCGTTTGCGGCTGGCCGAATGCCTGGTCAGCGAGGACGCCGCCGCGCCCGGATGGCTGGACGACCAGCCGGGCATCAGGCGTCGCCCCCCCTGGGAGTTCGAACATGACGCCGGCTACCGCGCCCTGTGTGGTCAGCTGGGGACCCAGGATCTCAAGGGGTTCGGGTGCGACGGCCGTACCGAGGCGATCCGTGCCGCCGGCTGCCTCATGAACTACGTCAAGGAAACCCAGCGTACCGCCCTTCCCCATATCCGGGCCCTGCGTCTGGAGGACCGCGACGAGGCGCTGGTCATGGACGCGGCGACCCGGCGAAACCTGGAACTGGAATACAGCCTTTCCGGTCACCATCAGCACACCCTGGCGGGCGTCATGGACCGGACGATCACCTCCATGGGCGGGCGGCTCCTGCGCCGCTGGATCAATCGCCCCATCCGCGATCGCCAGACGCTGCGCGAACGTTTCCAGGCCGTGGACGCAGTGCTTACCCGCGGCGCCGCGGACGGCATCCGCGAGCATCTGCAGGGAATCGGCGACGTGGAACGGATACTCGCCCGCATCGCCCTGCGGTCGGCGAGACCCCGCGATCTCGCCCAGCTCAGAGTCGCGCTGGGACGACTGCCGGACCTGCGGACCGACATTGGGGCCCTGGACTCGCCGCGCCTGGACGCGCTGGTCGCCGAATACGGCGATCCATCGGAGATCCGGGACCTGCTGGCGCGCGCCCTGGTGGAGGAGCCTCCCATGCTGATCCGGGACGGCGGCGTCATCGCCCCGGGTTACGACACCGATCTGGATGAGCTGAAGCGGCTCAGCCAAGACGCCGACCAGTTCCTGGCGGACCTGGAGTCCCGGGAACGGGAGCGGACGGGTATCGCCAATCTCAAGGTCGGCTACAACCGGGTCCATGGCTACTATATCGAGATCAGCCGCGGCCAGGCGGACAAGGCGCCGCCGGAGTACACGCGACGCCAGACCCTCAAGGCCGCCGAGCGCTTCATCACCGAGGAACTCAAGTCCTTCGAGGACAAGGTGCTGAGCGCCCGGGAGCGCGCCCTCGCCCGGGAGAAGGCCCTCTACGAGGAGCTGCTGGAGACCCTCGCCGGGTCCCTGCCCGAACTGCAGCGCATGGCCGCCGCCCTGGCGGAGACCGACGCCCTGGCCAACCTGGCCGAGCGCGCCCTGCGCCTGGACCTGACCCAGCCGGAGCTGACCGACGAGCCGCGACTTGAGATACGCGGCGGTCGTCACCCGGTGGTGGAGCGGGTCCTGGAGGAACCCTTTGTCCCCAACGACCTGAGCCTGGACGCCGATCGCCGGATGCTGGTGATCACCGGGCCCAACATGGGCGGCAAGTCCACCTACATGCGCCAGGCCGCGCTGATCACCCTCCTGGCCCACGTGGGCAGCTACGTCCCCGCCCAATCGGCCGTGATCGGTCCCGTGGACCGGATCTTCACGCGTATCGGCGCCTCGGACGACCTGGCCGGCGGCCGGTCCACGTTCATGGTGGAAATGACCGAGGCCGCGAACATCCTGAACAACGCCACCGACCGGAGCCTGGTGCTGATGGACGAGATCGGCCGGGGCACGAGCACCTTCGACGGGCTGTCCCTGGCCTGGGCCTGCGCCCACTATATCGGCGAGCGCATCGGCGCCTTCACCCTGTTCGCCACCCACTATTTCGAGCTGACGGCGCTGGCAGAAGAGCTGACCGCCTGCGCCAACGTTCATCTGGACGCCACAGAACACGCCGGCCAGCTCATCTTCCTGCACAGCGTGAGGGAGGGGCCGGCCAACCAGAGTTACGGACTGCAGGTGGCGGCGCTGGCGGGCGTGCCCGGCGAAGCCATCAAGCGGGCCCGCGCCTATATGGAAAACCTGGAGAGACACAGGGAAGCGTCAGCGGAGGTGGCCGTCCAGGGCATCCTGCCGCTGGCAGCGGCTTCCGAACCCGAGCCTGCCATGGAAATGCTGCGGTCCCTGGACCCTGACAACCTGACGCCGCGGGAGGCCCTGGAGCGGCTCTACGAACTCAGGAAAGCGCTGGACGAAGACGACGGTTAGCGGCCTCTCCTGGTTCCGACACGGGGGTCCTGAGAAGACTACTGCGGTCGTTCGACCGTGCCGGATGACGCCTGCTCGCCGGCCCGCAACTCGTCCTGCAGCGCGACGAACGCGGGGTCGCCCCGGATCGGGTCGTAGTAGGGCAGCAACGGCTCCAGATAGGGCATGACGCGGCTCGGTTGCTCGAGCCCCGTCCGGATACACTCGACGGCCGACTCGGCGGCGCCGGCCATACCCAGGATCTGGCAGGACCAGTCCCGGTTGTGGACGCGCTCGGGCCAGTCCGTTGACTCCAGGCGATTCCAGCGCCGGATGAGCCGCTCGGTCTCGGCGGTCTCGCCCTCGAGGGCCGTGAGCATCGCGCTCAGCAGCAGGACCCGGCTGTCCTTCACGCTGCCGTTCGGCACGTACTCGGCCAGGCGGGCGCGGGTGTCGCTCACGAGCCGCGCCAACAGATCGTCCTGACCGAGGAACCAGCGGAGTTCCATCTCGTACAGGGTGTTATCCGGAATGAGCACGGCGCGCCAGCCCCGTCCCTTCTCGGGAACGGGCATCTCGTTCAGCAGCGTCTCGGCAACCTCGAACTCCCTGTTCACCAGGCGCGCATAGAGGCGGTCCTCCACCGCCACGGCCTCGCCGTACTCCTCGTACAGGGCGTCCATCTCCCCAGCCAGCCGGCCAAGATCCCGATGCTCCCGCACGCGCAGCCAGACACCCAGAAACGCGGCCCGGTAGCCCGGGTTGTCGATGGCCTGGAGCTCCGCCCAGGCCTCGTCGTAGCGATGCGCGAGCGTCAGGTTCCACATCAGCGTATCGGTCCGCCACTCGTTACGCGGGTCCAGCTTCCGGGCCAGCCGGAGGGTTTCGATCTGGGCGTCGAAGTCTCCCAGTCGCCGCTCGATCCAGGATTTCATCGCCGCCAGTCGCGGGTCGCTGGGCGCAAGCGTCTGGGCCTGCGTCGCGATGTCGTGAGCGAGCTCGTAGTCCTTGATGACATAGTAGGTGTAATAGGCCTGGGCAATCAGGGCGTCGGCCGATCCGGGCGCCACGGACTGAATGTGCGCCAGAGCCTGCTCCGCCTCCGCCATCGCCGCCGGATCGTCACCACCTGAGGCCGACAGGGTGAGGCTCCCGACCAGCTCGGCCCATGGGCGGGTATAGGTCGGATCCAGCGTCGCCGCCTTGCGCAGCAGATCCCGATACGCCTCTGACTGCAGGTCCAGTTGTTCCTCACTCAGGGCGAGAGCTTCATGATAGGCCCGGTAGGCCGCCATGTTCGTCGTCGGGATCAGGCCTGGCCCGGTCTCTACGGGAGAGGCCAGCGTGCCGTGCAGCGCGGTCGCGATCGCCTGCGCGATCTCCGTCTGCACGTCGAAGATGTTGGACGCCGTGAGCTCGCGGTCGAAGGTCTCGGCCCACAGGTGCTCATCGGTGCGGGCGTCAATGAGCTGTGCGTTGATGCGGATGCGGTCGCCCGCGGTCTGCACGCCGCCCTCGAGGATCGCATCGGCGCCCAGTTCCGCGCCAATCTCCCTGATGTTCTTCTGCGTGTCCTTGTATTCGAGGACCGAGGTGCGCGAGATCACGCGCATCGATTGTTGCTGCGCAAGCTGCGTCAGCAGGTCGTCGTGCACGCCGACGGCGAAGAACACGCTGTCCTCTACGCCGCCGACGGCCGCGAAGGGCAGCACCGCCACCATCGGCGGGCCATCCGCCGCCCTTGCAGCTGACTCGCGCTCGGCCTCGGCCCGGCCCGCCTCCTTGGCGGCCTCCGCGATAGCCTGCTCTCTCGCCCTGTCGCGGGCAGGATCCAGCATGAACTTGTCGAGGGCGAAGTATCCGAGAGCGAGAGCAAGAGCGACCATGATCAGCCGGTCGAGGCGCTTGCCCATCGCCCGGATCGTCGGCGAGCTCCGATCGACTTCGCTGTCGCGGACAAAACCCTCGGGCGTCAGCTCGAAGGCCCAGGCGGATATCACCGCGGGCAAGAAGCCGATTGCAAGGAAGATGACGACGCCGCGAATCGCCGCATCACCGAATCCAAAGGCCGGGAAGATGGTCTCAACGACCTGGATGACCAGCCACGCGACGGCGACGTAAGCCGCGGCTACGCGGAGGACATTGCGACGTTTCAGTTCTGCGAAGAGCGACATGCGTGATGCCCGGGCTCCCGTTTCGGAGTGCAGATCATAGGACATGTATGCGGCCGGATGGCAGTCGGAAGTCAGTGGAAGGGGTCACTGTCCCCGAGTTTCGTTTTCGAGTTCGGCCAGTAGCTCGACGAAAGCCGGCTCCTCGCGGATCGGATCATAGAAAGCCAGGTAGGGGTCGAGGAAAGGCATGAATTCGCTCGGCTCGTCCATCGCGGTCCGCATGCAGGCCACGGCGGCCTTCGCGGCACCGGACATGGCGAGAATCCCGCAGGCGTCGGAAATATAGCCCTGTCTCGCGGCCAGATCCCGCTCGGGTGCGTTCAGCAGCCGGCCGATCCGCCGCTCGGTGTCCTCCGCGTTGCCTTCGGCCGCGGTGATCAAGGCCATATCGAGGTTCTGGACGTAGTCGAATCGCATGCCCTCCGGGGCCTCGAAGGCGTCGATCGCTTCCCTGGCGTCGGCGAGTACCTCGGCCAGCGCCTCTTCCCGCCCGAGGAGCCATAGCGTCGGGATCTGATAGGCCGGCTTCAGGAAGTAGTAGTCCATAGTGTGGCCACCGGACGTGTCCGGCTCGGGCATCGCCTCCACCAGCGCCTCCGCGCCGTTGAAATCCCGCTTGGCCACATACGCCAGCCAGGCCCTGGGGAACCAGACGCGTGGCTCGAGGAGCGGTTCCGCGAGGGCGATCAACTCGTCCGCCCAGCGCTCCAGATCCCGATGTTCCCGCAGCTCCAGCATCAGCCTCCAGTAGTCGAGCCGGGGGTGTTCGAAATCGACCCGTTCCAGTTCGACCCGGGCCTCCTCGAAGCGTCGCAATCGCATCAGGCTGCTGATCAGCCCGCCCGCGTAGGACTGGTCCCGTGGATCCAGCATCCGGATCAGTCGCAGCGTATCGAGCCGGCCCTCGAAATCGCCCTGCCGGCGCTGGATCCATGATCGCAGCTCCAGGATGCGGGCGTCGCTGGGCGCCCTGGCCATCGCCGGGATCGTCAGTTCATAAGCGGCGTCATAATCCCGCGCGATGTAGTAGACATAGAACGCCTGAGCCATCAGGTAGTCGGCCGATTCCGGCGCAATCGTTCTCAGGTGTTCGACGACCTCTTCGGCCCGCTGCGTGAGCTCCGGATCGTGCTCGAAGTAGTAGTTGGCGTGCGTCAGGTAGCCGGCCAGCTCGGCCCACGCCCGGGTGAAGTTCGGGTCCAGCGCGACCGCTTCCTCGAGGGCCTCGCGATATTCCTCGCGGAGCCAGGTGCTTCGGGCTTCGGCAATGTCCACGGCGCGACGGAAGGCCCGGTAGGCTGCCATGTTCTCCGTCGGTATCACCGACAGCGCGGCGTCGTCCTGGGCCGTCAGCGTTGCACTGAGTGCCGTGGTGATGGCACGGGCGATCTCGGTCTGCACCTCGAAGATGTTGGCGATCGTCAGTTCCCGGTCGTAGGTCTCGGCCCACAGATGCTCGTCGTTGCTCGCGTCGATGAGCTGCGCATTGATCCGGATCCGCTCGCCGGCGCTCTGGACGCCGCCCTCGAGGATCACGTCGGCGCCCAGGGCGGTGCCGATCTCGCGGATGTTCCTGTCCGTGCCCCGGTACTCCATGACGGAGGTACGGGAGATGACGCGGACCGACTGCAGCTGCGCCAGCCGGGTCAGCAGGTCGTCGTGGACGCCGGCGGCGAAGAAGCCGCTCTCGTCGCCGCCGCCGACGGTGGCGAACGGCAGGACCGCCACCATGGGCCGGCTCGCCCGTTCCGCCTCGGACTCGCGGATGGCCTCGTCCCGGCCCTGCTCCCTCGCCGCCTCGGCGATAGCCTGCTCCCTTGCCTCGTCGCGCGCGGGGTCGAGCAGGAACTTGTCGAGGGCGAAATAGCCGAGCGCCAACGCCAGGGCGACGATGACCAGCCGGTCCAGCCGCTTGCCCATCGCCTTGATCGTGGGCGAGGACCGGTCGACCTCGCTGTCGCGGATCAGGCCCTGGGGCGTAAGCTCGAAGGCCCAGGCGGAGATCACGGCGGGGAGGAAGCCTATCGCAAGCAGAATCACGACCCCACGGATCGCCGCGTCGCTGAAGCCGAACACCGGGAAGAGCGTCTCTGTGACCTGGATGACCAGCCAGGCGACCGCCACGTAAGCGGCAGCGACACGGAGTACGTTTCGGCGCTTCAGTTCGGAGAACAGGGACATCGAGACGGATCTGGGCGGTGTTGGGCTCGCCCGATCATGGGCGAAGGGGAAAGGTTTGTCGATCGGGAATTCCCGGTGCGGCACCGCCTTCGGTGGATGTCGGACCCTTCAACGAACTGACTTCCGCGACCAACCATGACCGGACGCAGGGCATCATCTGTGCCGGAACCGTCCGTCCCGCAGGAAATCCGCGACAGCTTCCGCCACCTGATCGGAAAACAGCATCCCGGTGTGGGTGACCGGTAACAACAGGTGGTCGGTCAGCCCGTCGAATCGGGTTTCTTCAAGCTCTACGGTGCCGTCATGAACCCCGTGCATGGCACCCAGCAGGCGACCCATGCCCATGGCGCCCGAGCCGGCGATCATGCCCACCTCGACGCCGGGCGGTACGCTCAGATCGACGCCGCGCACCAGCGCCTCTGCGCTCTCGCCCACGGCACGGCGGCCACCGGGAGAAAGAGACATCAGCCGCCGGGCCGACGCAGATCCGCGCACCGGCGCAGCCAGCAGCACGACCCGCCGCACCGCTCCTGCACCGACGCGACGGATAGCCTCCATCACCAGCAGCCCGCCCAGGCTGTGACCGACCAGATCCACCGGGCCGGGCCCCTGTTCGATACTCGAGGCAAGCCGTTCGGCGTTCCGGGAAAAGCCGCGGGCGACGCTGGGATAGCGGAACTGCAACACCGGGCGGCCGGTCAGGCGCTTGAGCCGGCGGCGCAGCAGCCAGGCCTCGGGGCCGCGGTTCCACAGGCCGTGGACAGTGAGGATGGGAGGGGGATTTTTCATTGAACGCCAGAATACCGGGGCAGGCTCCAGGGGCGAAGCGCGTCCACCGGTTTCAGTCGGTCATCGGCTCGGGCAGCGAGAGAGCTCGCCGGATCGCGGCGCGGTTCGTCCAGGACGTCGCCGTCCTCGCCGCCTCGGCGGCGGGCATCCATCGCCAGGCCCGGTGCTCTTCCGGATTGAGTGTCGGCGGGCGGGTCGCGTCCAGCCATAACGCGAAAGCGTGCTCCACATTTTCCGCCACGCCAGGCGCGTAGCGCTGCCGCCACTCGGGGGCGATGGGAAACCGCTGGGTCAGGCCCAGGTCCCGCAGGTCGCCGGCCGCGAACCCGGTCTCCTCCGCCAGTTCCCGTTCCGCACAATCAAGCGGAGATTCGTCCTCTCGCAGGCTGCCCGTCACCGACTGCCAGAAGCCTTCGGGAGAACAGCGTTCCATCAGCAGAACCTGATCGTCCGTATGAACGACCACGAGCACTGACTCCGGCCGCTTGAAGGCCGGTGTCGGCATCAGCCCTCTTCGGCGGGCCGGCGGCGGAGGCGTATGCCCACCTCCCTGAGCTGCTGCTCGTCCACCTCGCCGGGCGCATTGGTCAGCGGGCAGGACGCGGTCTGGGTCTTGGGGAAGGCGATCACGTCCCGGATGCTGCCCGCGCCCGCCATCAGCATGACCAGCCGGTCCAGGCCAAAGGCGATGCCGCCGTGGGGCGGCGCGCCGTAGCGAAGGGCGTCCAGCAGGAAGCCGAATTTTTCCTCGGCCTCGTCCTCGCCGATGTCCAGCAGGCGGAAAACGGCGCTCTGCATCTCGCGAGTGTGGATACGGATCGAGCCCCCGCCGATCTCCGATCCGTTGAGAACCATGTCGTACGCCCGGGATATGGCGTTGCCGGGATCTGCTGCCAGGGCCTCGGCATCGTCCGTCCTCGGCGCCGTGAACGGATGATGGAGAGCCACCCAGCGGGAAGTCTCCTCGTCGCGCTCGAACATGGGGAAGTCCACGACCCAGGCGGGCCGCCAGCCTTCCTCCAGCAGTTCCAGGTCAGCTCCGACCTTGTCCCGCAGCGCGCCCAGCGAGTCATTCACCACGCGCGCCTTGTCGGCCCCGAAAAACACCAGGTCTCCGGCCTCGGCGCCGGTACGCTCCAGGATGCCGGTGACCGCCTCGTCCGGCAGGAACTTGAGAATCGGCGACTGCAGACCCTCCCGACCGGCGGCCGGGTCGTTGACCTTGACATAGGCCAGCCCCCGGGCTCCGTAACGGCCGACGAAGTCGGTGTAGTCGTCGATCTCCTTGCGGGAGAGACTCGAGCCGCCCGGCACCCGTAACGCCGCCACCCGTCCCTCCGGATCCCGGGCCGGTCCGGCGAAGACCTTGAACTCCACGTCGCTCACCAGGTCGGACACCTCCTTGAGCTCCAGGGGATTACGCAGGTCCGGCCGGTCGGTGCCGAAGCGGGCCACGGCGTCCGCATAGGTCAGCCGGGGGAAAGGTTCGGGAAGTTCCACATCCAGGACCTCCCGGAAAATCTCGCGGATCATCCTCTCCATCAGGGCCGTGATCTGGCCCTCGTCCATGAAGGACGTCTCGATGTCCAGCTGGGTGAATTCCGGCTGCCGATCGGCACGCAGATCCTCGTCGCGGAAGCAGCGCACGATCTGGTAGTAGCGATCCAGACCCGAGATCATCAGGAGCTGCTTGAAGAGCTGCGGCGACTGGGGCAGCGAGAAAAAACGCCCCGGATAGGTCCGGCTGGGCACGAGGTAATCCCGCGCGCCCTCGGGCGTGGAGCGCGTGAGCATGGGCGTCTCCACGTCCACGAAACCTTCTTCGTCCAGAAATCTCCGCAGCGCCCGGGTGACCCGGTGCCTGAGCATGAGGTTGCCCTGCATTTCCTCGCGGCGAAGATCCAGGTACCGGTAACGCAGCCGCAATTCCTCGCTGGCCGGCTCGTCATGATGAAACGGGGGCGTCTCCGCCGGGCTGAGAACCTCCAGTTCCTCAGCTTCCACTTCCACGTGCCCGGTAGGGAGATTTGGATTGACGGTCCCTTCCGGCCGGGGCCGGACCTTGCCCTGGACCCGGATCACGTATTCCGAGCGCAGATTCTCCGCTGTCCGGAAGGTGTCGGGATCCGAGGGGTCGAACACGACCTGCAGCAGGCCTGCGCGATCGCGCAGATCGACAAAAATGACGCCACCATGATCCCGCCGCCTGTGAACCCAACCGGCAACGCTGATGGTCTTTCCGATGACGGACTGGTCGATGTGACCGCAGTAATGACTACGCATGTAGCACCGTTTTCCTGGGAAGGGCCGGCTGCCCGAAAGGCAGGCCGGAAAAAGGCGCAAAATGTTACGCGGCGCCCTCTCCTGCCGCAAGACGCGCCGCCTCCGGGCTGCGCCATCGCGGCACCACCACCCCGAGGGAGATGATCATCTTCAGCCCCTCGTCCACCGACATGTCCAGCTCGATCAGCTCGGAACGGGGGACGAACAGAATGAACCCGGAAGTCGGGTTCGGGGTCGTCGGGACAAAAACGCAGATGACCTCCTCCGCCGTTCGCCCCTGGATCTCCTCCAGGTTGGTGCTCGTCTGGAAACACATGCTCCATACACCCTTTCGCGGGTACTGCACCAGATAAACCCTCTTGAACGACGTGCTGCCGTCGGACAGCACGGTCTCGGCCACCTGCTTGGCCCCGGAGTAAATGGACCGCACCAGGGGGATCCTGGACATGATGGATTCCCAGAAGCCCACGATCCTGCGCCCGAACAGGTTCGCGCCCAGCGTGCCCGTCACCAGCAAAACCACGATGGTCAGCAGGACGCCCAGCCCGGGGATGTGGAAACCGAGGAGAGCGTCCGGGCGGTAGGTGGGCGGCAGCAACAACAGGGACCGGTCCATCAGGTTGATCAGGAACCGGATGACGAGCACGGTGACGATCAGCGGCACCCAGATGATGATGCCGGCTGCCAGGTAGCGACGCAGTGTTTTGAGCAAGGAGTCAGTCCCCCGACTTCGATTCGGGCTTGGCCTTGGCCGGCTTGGCCTTCGTGTCCTTCTTTTCCTTTTTCTCCGGTTTCTCGGAATCCCGGGAGGCGATATTCCGACGGTTCTTGTCCTTGAAATCCGTTTCGTACCAGCCGCTGCCCTTGAGCCGGAACCGCGGCGCCGACACCAGTTTTTTCAGCCCTGCCTCGCCGCAGGAAGGGCAGTGGCTCAACGGCGGATCGCTGATTTTCTGCAGCGCGTCCAGCAGGTGGCCGCAGGACTGGCATTCATACTCGTAGATAGGCATGGATGCGCTCTCCGAAACAAGTCTGACCGTCGCCCGATGTGGGGGCGCGGACCCGGGATCACAAGGCCGCGATTATAGTCCGCTCAGCCTTTCGGAGTCGCTCGTAACTCGCCGGCCAGCATCCGGTCCATCCAGCGGGCCGGCAGAAACCGCCTCAGCCACGAGAAGGTGACCGCCGGAACGGTGACCGGATAGCGCGTTCGGGGTCGGCGGGCTTCCAGCGCCCGCACAAGCTGGCGCAGCACGGCTTCGGGAGGCAGGGTGAAAGGCGCAACGGCGCCCTCGGCCTCCAGACGCTTCAGCATGGTCTGGTAGATCCCGGCGTGAAAACCGGCGGTCGGGTCCACGTGGCGGCGGAACGCCGCCAGCGCGTTGGCCCGGAACCGGCTCAGGACGGGACCGGGCTCGATGAGCACCACATGAATACCGGTGCCCGACAATTCCTGTCTGAG
>Ga0111153_1059_pt1 | contig 21611 bp, 16 predicted proteins | sample DeeMarSeWOR28_12_FD_80255 | JGI IMG/M metagenome (GOLD analysis project Ga0111153, IMG submission 80255) | Gammaproteobacteria bacterium SG8_31 | reverse complement strand
CCCGGGAAGCCCGTGTTCGCGGGCATATTGGACCTGACCCAGCCCGATGTCGGCTTCTAGGATCAGGGCCTCGGGAGCCGCCTCGGCAATGGCGCCGCTGAGGCGGCCGCCTCCGCAGGGAAGATCCAGTATGGTTTCACATGGCGGCTGGGCGCGGATATGGCGCCGGATCAACCGAAACTCTTTCCTGGTGGTGGCTCGCTTGGACGCCCTGCGTTCGTACATAGCGTTGTACCTGCCCGCCTCCTCCAGGGCCTGGTACTGACGGGCATAGGCTTCGCTCGTCTGTGCAGGTTCGGCGACCTTCCAGTCAGCGGAACTGCTCTCGACGGCCAGATGCAGGATGCCATCGGCAACCGGGAATCGGTGACTGTTGTCCCTGCACAGGAGTTCCTGCGACCAGGCAGGTTCGAAGGGCGATCCGCAGGCCGGGCACGCGAGCACGTCGGCCAGAGCAGATTCCACCGAAACGCCCTCGGGATCCTGATCCATTGCTGGCCCTCTCGATTCCTTTATGAGGCAAGCCCATCCGACATGTTCTCGGCAGAGCCGCGCGGTCGCAGAGGTTACCGGAGAATTGCCCTGTCTTATGGAACGGGGCCGAGAACGCGCTCCCCGGCTCAGGCAGTGGCCTCGGACAGCTCGTATCTGGGAGCCCGCCAGATCAGCCAGGCGGCCCACAGCCAGACGATGACGGCCCCCACCAGCAGCCTGATCACGGTGGCAGGAGAGTCCTCGAGAGCGCTCCCAATCCCGCCGGCGGCGGCCAACGCGACAAAATCGAATGCGGCGTGAACCATGACAGGAAGCCAGATAGACCTGTCGCGGGCACGCGCGCAGGCGAATACGGCACCCACGCCCGCGGCAAAGATACTCTGCGCGACAATCACGGCTACAGCATCCATCACCAGCAGGCCCAACAGGTGAGCCCCGCCGAAGGCAAATGCGGAGATGAGAATCTGGCGGCGGACGGACTGATCACGAAACCAGTGGAAAACGAGGCCGCGGAACATGAGTTCCTCGGCAAACCCGACGGAAATGGAGACTCCGGCCAGCATGGCGAGCGTCACGGGTTCCACAGAGGCCACCGGCCCGAGGAGGATCAGCGCCATGAGCAAAAACAGGGGCGCATAATCCGGCAGCGTTCGTGGATCCGCCTGGGCAACGAGTCCCGTGACCCTCATCTGCCTCGTGACGAATACGTAAGCGAACAGCAGGGCCGCCAGCAGCCCCTTGTTGAGAAGGTAGTATCCGGTCTCTGATTCGACCCCGGAGGCCACGAAGGCGAATAGCTGGCCATAAGCGGTCGTCGCAACCAATAGCAGGACAAGCTTGCGAATACCCGGATGAATCGCCATGAGAAGCTCCATAATGTGAATGCTAATTCACATTAACACGACTCCTTCATTTTGTGAACTGTTATTCACATTTGGTAAGCTGGGGGCACAACGGCCGCCTCCGGAACCATGGACACGATCATCACCCCCCGTCAGGAGCGCTCCCAGCAGACCCAGGAAAAACTGCTGGACGCCCTCGAGTTTCTGCTCCGGGAGCGTTACTTCGAGCATATTACGATTCAGGATATCGCTGCCCAGGCTGGCGTCGCCGTCGGCACGGTATACCGCCGATTCCGCAACAAGGAAGCTCTTTTACCTGTGCTTTACGCGCGGCTCGATACAAAGATGGCCGACTGGGCGGCCACCGTTTGGACCGGGTTCACCGCCTCGTCCCGGGCCGACGGCGGACTGCGCGAGGCGATTCGAACGCTCGTCGCTGCCCACCTGCGTTTCTACCAGAGCAATACCGCCATCCTTCGAACCATCTATCTCCAGACGCGACTGGATAGGGGATGGGCCGATAAAGGTGTCGCAGAGCGACGGCGGCGCCTGTACGAAAAATTGCTGGAACCTCTCTGGGCCTGTTTCGAGCGCGCCGGGCAGTCGCTGCCGTCGCCGGCCCGGGCCCGGTGCTTCATCCTTCTTTTGCTGAGCCCGCTCACCGAGCGCTGCCTGTTTCCCGACAATACGCCGGCATCTGCGCTGGCCACGCCCGAGGATGTTTTTGTCGAGGAGATCACCGAAGCGTTATTCCGCTACCTGGGTCAGGCCGACCACTGAGCCGGGCGGCACGCCCGCCCGGCAGTCAACACAAAAACCGCTGACGGAGTGCGGCAAGACTCGACGCGATCAAGCGTTTGTCAGTGCACCATGAAAACGGGGATGTCCGACTCGGCGAGAAGATGGCCGGTCACGCCTCCGAACATGAGTTCCCGCAGCCGGCTTCGACTGTACCCGCCCACCACCAGAAGGTTGATTGCCGCGGCCCGGGCCTCGAGGAGCAGCGCCTCGCCGACGCTGGGATCATGGGCCTCGAAGACCCTTACGGCGGCCTCGACCCCGTGCCAGCCCAGGTATTCGACCAGGTCTTCGGCGGTCGGTCCCTTGTCGGGGTGGGCCGTGCCGGTGAATATGGTCACTCGCTCGGCGGAGCGCAGGTATTCCATCGCGGCCGCTACGGCCCGGGCCGACTCCGCACTGCCGTTCCAGCCGATACCCACATGCCGCGGCCCAATGACCTGGAAATCGGACGGTACGATGAGCACCGGCCGGCCGGTGGACTTGAGCGCGGCGGCGGCTTCCTCCGGCGGCGGAGATACGGGGATGGGACCGGCCAGCACGATCAGGTCGCAAAGACGGCCCCGCGTCGCCAGTATTGCGGCCTCCTCGCCGACGGCCACCTTCCAGGAGGCGGTAGGGGTGTCATGATCGCCCCGTTTGTCGATGATCGGGATTCCGGCGCGCTGGCATACGGCGGTGAATACGCCATGCGCTTTCTCTGCCTGGGTTTCCGCGTTTTGCTCTGCGGATTCCAGCACCGAGTCCCGCATCTGCTTCGAGAGACCCAGCGTGGCGTAGGGCAGCAGCCGACGCGGACTCGGCCGTACGTAGAGAACGTCGAGATGCGCATTGAACCGCCGTGCGACGCGCAGCGCCGTCTCGAGCACCGGTTCCGGCGGCGGCGTACCCGCCAGCGGCAGCAAGATGGTCTTCACCGGCATACCAGTCCTCCTTTTTGCATGTGCGCTGGCACCATCGCAGTGCGAATCCTGACGGGCTCAGTAGCAGCCGGCTACCCGCCCGCGCTGCTGGACGAGGGCGAGCACCACGTCGATGGTCGGTGTGGGCACCTCCACCATGCGCCCCATTTCCTGCACGGCGGTCACCAGGGCATCGATTTCCATCGGGCGCCCCTTTTCCAGGTCCTGCAGCATGGAGGTTCGATGGGCGCCCACCGCCGCCGCCCCGTCGATCCGCTTGTCAACGTCCACCCGGAAACGCACGCCCAGTTTCTCGCCGATGGCCTGGGCCTCGAGCATCATGGCACGCGCCACGGCGCGGGTGCCCTTCTCCGTAGCCACCACGTCCAGCGTCGCCTGAGTGAGCGCGCTGATCGGATTGAAACAGAGATTCCCCCACAGCTTGATCCAGATCTCGTCACGGATACTCCGGACCGGCGCCTTGAATCCCGCCTGAATCAAGGTCTTGCTGAGACGCATCACCCGGTCGGTTTTCTCCCCGCCTGGCTCGCCGAGGGTGAATCTGTCACCGTTGATATGCTCGATCACACCAGGCTCCGGTACGTCACAGGCCGGGTAGACGACGCAGCCGATGGCGCGCTCCGGTCCGATCTCGTCCCACTGCTTGCCGCCGGGGTCCACACTCTCGATCCGGCGGTCTTCCCACGGGCCCTCGAGCTTGTAGAAATACCACCATGGGACACCGTTGACTGCGGAGACCACGGCGGTATCCGGGCCCAGGAGCGGCTGCATGGCGTCCACGATGCCGGGTACCGAGTGTGCTTTCAGAGTGACGATGACGTAGTCCTGCTCGCCGGCCTCCGCCGGGTCGCTGGTACAACGGGGCCTCGCTACCCGTTCCTCGCCGCCCATGCGGAGTTTCAGACCGTTCGACTGCATCGCCTCCAGATGCGGGCCGCGAGCAATCAGAGTCACGTCCTCGCCGGCGAGAGCCAGCTGCGCGCCCAGGTAACCCCCGATGGCGCCGGCACCGTAGATACAGATCCGCATCACGTGATCCCCAGCTTCTCCGCCAGCCCGATGCGCTGCAGCTTCCCGGTGGCCCCCTTGGGAATCTCCTCCAGGAACAGCACCTTCCTCGGCACCTTGAAATCCGCCAGGTGCTTGGCGGCAAATTGCCGTATGTCGTGCTCGGTGGCCTGCTGCCCCTCTCGAAGAACCACGGCGGCCGCCACTTCCTCCCCGAGCTTCGGATGGGGCATGGCGAAAGTCACGACCTGCTGGATAGCCGGGTGATCCATCAGAACGTCATCTACCTCCCTGGGCGATATTTTTTCGCCGCCCCGGTTGATGATCTCCTTCAGTCGTCCGGTGATCGACAAATAGCCGTCCTCGTCCATTACCCCCTGATCGCCGGTTCGGAACCAGCCGTTCGTGAAGTTCTCCTCGTTGGCCTTCGGATTGTTCTCGTAACCGAGCGTCACGTTGGGGCCACGGATCACGATTTCACCCACCGATCCCCTGGAGAGCAGGTTCCCCTTCTCGTCCATGATGCTGACTTCCGGGCCTGCGGCCACGCCCACGGTACCCGGCTTTCGCGGACGCGGCGGCAACGGGTTGGAGGTCATCTGGTGGGAAGCCTCGGTCATGGCATAGGCCTCGACGACCGGCGCGTCGAATGTATCCTCCAGCGCCTTCATGACCTGCGGCGGCAAAGAGGAAGACGAAGAGCGTATGAAGCGCAGATTGGCTCTCTCGATAATCTCCTTGCTCCGCGGGGCACGGGCCAGGATGGCCTGGTGCATTGTGGGAACGGCGGTGTACCAGGTGGGTTTTGCCTCGTCGAGCCAGCCAAAGAACTTGAGCGCATTGAAGCCCGGAGTGCACACGACGCTGGCGCCGGCGCTGAGGCTGGCCATGATCGCCGCCATCAGGCCATGTATATGAAATAGCGGCATCACGTTGAGACAGCGGTCATCGGCGGTCAGAGCCAGGGTGGACCTGATGTTGCGGGCCGATGCACAGAGATTACGGTGGGTCAACGGGACAATTTTGGGGCGGGAAGTCGTACCCGAGGTATGCAGCACGAGGGCGACATCGTCGCCCTGGGCCAGACCGCCGTCGTCGGCTGCCGCGGCCTCTCCGGGAGACCCGGCGAACTGGAACACGCCGGCGACCGCCCCGGGAATGATTTCCAGCAGGGGAATGCCCAGCTTCTTCGCCGCGCTGACCGCGGGTGAATCGCTGCCCTGCTCGACTACCAGCGCCTTGGCATTCAGGTCGGAAAGATAAAACTCGAACTCTTCCTCCCGGTAAGCGGGATTCAGCGGTGCGGTTGTGGCGGCGCACGCGATGGCGACGAACGCGGTAGCCATCTCGGGACCATTGGGCAGCACGATGGCCACCCTGTCATTGCGCCCGATACCCCGCGCGTTGAGAGCCTGGACGGTCACCCCCACGTGCCGGCGAAGCCCGGCATAAGTCAGCGGTTCGCGCTCGGGGGCTCCGATGGCAGCGGCGTCGTCGCGCCCGGCAGCCAGAAGCTCTGAGACGGTGGATGGGTCTGGCATGGTGTCGAAATCTCCGGAAATAATGACGGTTTCCTAAGCGTCGGCCTTCCCCGTACGCTTCCTGAACGACCCCATGATGGACTTCAGCAGAGGAAGCAGGAAAAGCACGATGGCGATCAGCATGATCGGTCCCGCGACCGGCCGGTCAAAGAAGATGGAAAATTCCCCCTGTGACATGAGCAGCGACTGTCGCATCGAGGTCTCGGCCAGAGGTCCCAGCACGATGGCAAGTACGGCCGGCGCCATGGGGTAGTCGAGCTTGCGCATCAGATAACCCACGACCCCGAAACCGAACATCAGCCAGACGTCGTGCATATCCTGGGTTGGTGCATAGCCTCCCACGACGCACAGGATAAAAATTATCGGGACCAGAATCGTGAAGGGCAGCTTCAGCACCCAGATAAACATGGGAATGAAGGCGATATTGATCAGCACCGCGAACAGGTTGGCCGCATACAGACTGGCGATCAGGGCCCAGACGAAGTCCTGGTTGTTCACAAAAAGGCGCGGTCCGGGCTCCAGCCCCCAGATGACCATGCCGCCGAGCAGAATCGCGGTCGTGGGAGATCCCGGTATGCCGAGGGTCAGCATGGGCAGCATCGAGCCGGTGCTGGCGGAATTGTTGGCGGCCTCGGGCGCAACGACCCCTTCCACATTGCCCTTGCCGAATGACTTGGGATCCTTGGAGATGCTCTTCGCGACCCCGTAGGCCATCAGCGATCCCGGGGTGGCGCCGGCGGCCGGCAGGATGCCGACAAAGTAGCCGAGGAACGATCCCATCAACATGCTCTTGACCGTGCTTTTCAGGTCCTTGAGGCAGCCGAGAATTCGTTTTACCGAGACCGTGGCCTGAGAAACATTGAGTTTTCCGCGGCTGCTGTCGATAGTCCAGAGTATCTCGCCGATACCGTAGATACCGATGGCCAGCACCAGGAAGTTGATGCCGTGCAGGAAACCGGAGATGTCGCCGAAAATCAGGCGCGGCTCTCCGCTGACGATGTCCAGACCCACGGCGCTCAACACCAGGCCAATGAAAATTGAGAAAAATGTCTTGGGCACGTCGTCGCCGCCCAGGCCGACGAAAGTGGCAAAGGCCAGCATCATCAGCGCAAATTCCTCTGGGGCGCCAAACGCGAGGGCGACGCTGGCCAGGGGCGGCGCGAACAATGTGAACAGGATGACGGAGATGGTGCCGCCGACGAAGGATGCCGTCGCGGCCGCAACCAGCGCGCGATCCGCCAGCCCCTGCATTGCCAGTGGCCGACCGTCGAACGTCGTGGCCACCGCAGTGGAAGCGCCGGGAATCCCCAGCATGATCGACGAGATAGCCCCTCCGTACATGGCCCCGTAGTAAATGGCCGCGAGAAAGATGATGGCCGATGCCGGCGGCACCAGAAAGGTCATGGGCAGCAGGATTGCCACTCCGTTGACCGAACCGAGTCCCGGCATGGCCCCGATGAAAAGACCGAGCGCGCAACCGAAGATAATCAACGCCAGGTTGAGCGGCTGGGCAGCGACGATAAATCCATCCAGCAGATGGTTGAGCACTTCCATTATCGGTCACCGTCCCTGGGCCTGCGGGCATGGCTCTTGAGATGACGCGGTCGTCCCGGTACCGCAAACGGCGTCAATGGCACTTCAGTAAACCAGGTCATAAATCGGATAGAACATGGGTTCGGTAAAGCCCTTGGGTAAGGTGATCTTGAGCGCGATCTCGAAAAACAGGAAGGTCACTATCGGGGTCAGGATGGCCAGGGTCGCGGTCCTGGACCAGGTGTGGCCACCGAGCACGCGCATATAGAAGATCAGGAACAGGGGCACGGATCCGTACACGCCGATGAAATGAATGAGCCCGATCATCACGCCCAGAGAACCAGCTCCCAGCAGGAACTGGTTCAGGGCGTGACGATCCATATAGGGCTCTTCCGAATCGGCAAAGGCACCGATACCCCTGAACCAGCGCAGGATGATCCACAAGCTGCAGACAAGCATTCCCACAGCGAGCCAGAAGGGAAAGGCACCGGGGCCGGGCCCCCTTTTCGGGATCCAGCCGATCTCCAGCTCGGCACTCTTCCACATGAGGTAGCCGGAAAAGATGGCCAGCGCGATGGCCATCACCAGTTCCGCCCTGCGCATGTCGGAGCGTCCTCCCTAGCCGTTGAGCGGGTCGGTCTCCCGCCGGAACGGGGTCTCAGATGTCGCCGATATCCGACAGCATCTTTTCGTGAAGCGCGCGGCCCTTCTTCCAGTACTCCATCAGGCCTTCACCGGTCAGGAAATCGCCACGCAGGCTCTTCGTCTTCATATACTCCTGCCACTCGGCGGACTCGTAGACCTTCTTGAAGACATCCTGGTAGAAGGCGGCGGCCTCGGGGCTCATGCCCGGCGCACCCACCACACTGCGCTGCATGAAGTAGCTGTAATCAACGCCCAGTTCCTTGAACGTGGGGGTATCCGGGAACAGGGGCAACCGCTCCGGCGTAAATGCGGCCAGCGGCACGACCGTACCGGCCTCGTAGAAACCCAGCGCCTCTGAGGGATTGTTCACCGTGGAATTCACGTGCTCGCCGGCAAGCTGCTTGGCAACCGCGCCACCGCCCTTGAAGGGCACGTAAGTCATCTGCAGCCCGTAGTTCTTGTTCAGAAAGCGGGTCAGCAGCTCATCTTCCTGGGCACGGCCCGTGCCGGCCATCTTCCACTCCGTGCCTTGTTCCTTGGCCGCGGCGACGAAGCCGTCCACGCTGGTAATCCCGGAGTTATTGTGAACCCACAGCAGGAACGTGTCCTCGGCCATGCGGGCGATCGGCGTATACGTCGTGATATCCACTCCCAGACCCGGCTGACGCAACGGCGTCGTGTAGAAGCTGTTGAGCGTCACCATGATGACGTAGTCGTCGCCGGCCTTCTGTTTGAGATATACGAGAGCCTCGGCTCCGGAACCACCCGGCTTGTTGACCGGGATAAAGGGCCTCGAGGAAAGATCGTGCTTTTCGACGATGGTCTGCATGAGGCGAGCCATCTTGTCGGCGCCGCCTCCCGGACCGGCCATGATGACGAACTCGATCGGCTTCCGGGGCTTCCATTCCTCGGCCACGGCCTCGGTAAAGAACAATGCGCTGACAAGCAGCGAGAACGCGAGGGCACCAAACCCTGCGACCTTGGCTATCTTCATCTTCAATCTCCCTTGGAAGCGAGGAAACGATCGCCACCTTTGTGGCTTGTCACCGTCTCTGCTCCCTGTCTGTTGGCGTTCTTGTTTCCCCTCAAGCATAGAACGGGGCCCCCGTACCTCGCCAGGCACCACTGGCAATCCGCTCGTGCAATCGACCCGGAATCCGATTCCCTCATGGCGATACGGCGCCGGAGCGGGCGTCACAGGGGAATATATTAGTCTTTTCGCAAGAATAGACCGATTTTGTCCCGGGACCAACCCCGCGTGTCACTCGAAAGTGTTCCGAAGGGTGCCGATCCCTTCGATGACCACCTCCACGGTACTGCCGGATTTCATGGGAAGAACCCCCAGAGAGGTTCCGCAGGCGATAAGGTCTCCCGGCAGCAGGGTCATGTCGTGGGAAAGCCGGCTTACCAGGACCTGCGGCGGGAAAATCATGTCGCTGACCGGGTAATTCTGGCGCTCCCGCCCGTTCAGGACTGTCTTCACCGTCAGATCCATGGGATCCAGACCTGTCGCCACCGTGGGGCCGAAGGGCCCGAACGTGTCGAAACTCTTTGCCCGTGTCCATTGAGGGAAAGCCGGATCCTCGTTAATCAGCTTCAGGGCGGTGACATCGTTGATACATGTATAGCCGAAGATATAGTCGCTCGCCTCCTCCTCCGGAACGGCCGCGCATTCGCGTCCGATGACCACGCCGAGTTCCCCCTCGTAAAAGATACGTCCGTCGTAGGCGGCGGGCTGGCGGATCGTGCCGCCGTGGCCGAGAAAACAGGAAGGTGGCTTGATCAGATAGAGGGGCTTCTCGGGGACGGCCAGGCCGTTTTTCTCCGCCGCGGCGTGAAAATTGTTCCAGAGCCCGATCATTTTCGTGGGCCGGGTCGGCGGCAGGATGCTCACCGAGTTCAGTGACACCACCTGATCGGTGGCCTGGGGCTCTTCGAACATGTTCCCGCGGTACACGGTAATCGTGTCCCTTTCCAGGACCCCGAATTGCTCAGCGTCGTCGTAAGAAAATCGTATCCAGTGGGTCATGGTTTTGAGGCTCGAGGCACGGTCTGCGGGCGAATCAGGTTAAGTCATGTTCCGGCGGGCGGCAATCCCGGACGGGATGCGGCGCCGCGGGCGCGACTGTCAACCGGAATCCGTCGGGCCATTGCCGCTACCGGTGGCGCTGGCACGAGCCAGCGTTCGGCGGATTCTCTCGAGAACATCCTCGCGGCGCAGTCCGCCCTTTGCCAGGACCTGTGTCACCAGCCCGTCCAGCCGCGCCCGGTCATCCTGCGTGAGGTCTTTCGCCGTGACCACAATCACCGGCAAATCGGAGATGTCCGCGTCTTCCCGCAGCTGCCTGAGAAACTCGAACCCGTCCATGACCGGCATCATCAAGTCCAGGATAATGAGGCCCGGCGCCCGCCGCCGGATTTCGTCCAGGGCTTCCTGCCCGTTAGCGGCTTCCCGAACCCGCAGCCCCTCCGACTCGAGCATGCGTCGGGTCAGTTCCCGGACATTTTCCTCGTCATCCACGATCAGCACTTCGCTGCCCGCCTGGAGCCGGTGCATGGCGTCAATGAGCCTCTTTCGGTCCACCGGCTTGGTGAGATACTCGGCAGCACCCAGCGTGTACCCGAGGTTTTTGTCGTCCACGATGGTGACCATGACGACTGGAATATCTCGGGTAGTCTCGTCAGCCTTGAGCGCCCGGAGCACCGACCATCCATCCATGCCGGACATCATCACGTCCAGGGTAATGGCGACGAGGTCGTGGCTGCGGGCCAGTTCCAGCCCCCGGCTGCCATCCTCGGCCAGCAGCACATCGTAACCGTCACGACTCAGGTTCCGGGCGAGCAGGTCCCGGATGTTCGGATCGTCGTCGATCACCAGTACACGGCCACGGTGTCCTGCGTCCGCGGTCGTGACGGGGACAGGCGCAGCGGGCTGGAGGGACTCACCGGCTTCCTTCGGTCTCGTCGACGGCTCGCCGCCCTTTCTTTCCGGCGTTACCGCGGGGAGGCGCACCGTGAAGGTCGAGCCCTGGCCGAGTTGGCTTCGGCAGCTGATCGAGCCGCCCATCAGTTCGCAAAATCGCCGGGTAATCGCCAGACCCAGACCCGTGCCCCCGTATTTGCGTGTGGTGGACTCGTCGGCCTGGGCGAATTCCTCGAACAGGGAATCAATTTTCTCCGGCGCGATGCCGATACCCGTATCCGCCACCTCGAACAGAATCCATTCCTTCCCGGACTCGCCCTCCTGACGCTCCACGGACAGGGTGATCGTGCCGTTTTCGGTGAATTTGGCCGCGTTCGATATCAGATTGAAAATTGTCTGTCGCACCTTGGTGAGATCCGCCTCCATCGCGCCGGCGCCCTGCGCTCCCCGAATCTCGAAGCTGTTTCCGTTCTTGGCTACCAGGGTGCTGACCGTCGCGGCGATGTCCCGCAGCACTTCCTCCAGAGAGAACCTCTCCACGTAGAGGTCCATCTTTCCCGCCTCGATTTTCGACAGATCCAGGATGTCGTTGATCAGGGAAAGCAGGTGGTTGCCGGCACCATGGATCTTCTGCAGGTCGGAAGCAAAGGACTCCATCTCGAGGTCCTCGGCTTCCTCCAGGAGCATCTCGCTGTAGCCGATGATGGCATTCATGGGGGTTCGCAGTTCGTGGCTCATATTGGCCAGGAATGCGCTTTTCGCCCGGTTGGCCGCCTCGGCGGCGTCCCTTGCCTGCAGCAGTTCGGCCTCGGCGATCTTGCGCTTGGTGATATCCCTGAAGACGATCACGGCGCCCACCAGCCTGCCGTCCTTGCGTAACGGGGTGCTGGAATACTCTGCGTCGAAACTGCTGCCGTCCTTTCGCCAGAGGACCTCGTTGTCGATCTTCGAGGCAGTGCCTTCGGTGAACGCCGCATGCATGGGGCATTCCTCGACGGGATAGGGGCGGCCGTCTGCCCGGCTGTGGTGGATCAGGTCATGGATAGGTCGGCCCAGTAGTTCGTCCTTCCGGAATCCAACCAGCGCCGAGGCCGCCCCGTTTATGAACATCACCTGGCCGCGGGCGTCGACGCCAAAGATTCCCTCGCTGGTGGATTCGAGTACAAGCCGTGACCGCTCCTCGGCCTCTGCCAGCGCGTCGGCAGCCCGCTTGCGCTCCGTGATGTCACGGACAACGCTGGAAACAAGCATTCCCTCGGAGGTTTCCAGCGGACTCAGTCCGACTTCAATCGGAAACTCGCTGCCGTCGGCCCGGATCCCGAGCAGCTCCATCCCCTCTCCCATCTCGCGGCGCTCGGGATCCGCGAAATAGTCATTCACCTGCCGGCCGTGGCGATCGCGGAATCGCTCGGGGATGAGCATCTCCACCGATTCCCCCACCATCGCGCTGGCCGCATGCCCAAAGGTTCTCTCGGCCTGTTCGTTCACCATCACGATCCGGCCGTCCTCGTCGGCGATGACCATGGCGTCGGGGGCGGACGCCATCAGCCTGCGGAATCGACGCTCGCCGGTGCGGGCCTTTTCCTCGCTCCGCAGCACCAGCCCGGCAACGAACCACATGGCCACGGAAATCAGGGCGAGGGTAATCATGATCGTCGCCGCCAGCCACCAGGCCTCGCGACGCGCATCGGCCAGCATCCGGTCCTCGGGCAGGTAAACCGCGAAGCTCCAGCCGGCCGACGGCAGCGGCGCAAAGAACGCCATTTGCCGCTCTCCTTCCGTGTCGACCAGATAACCGGTACCCGCCTTGCGGTCGAGCATCTGTCGGGCAATGGCCAGCAGGTCCTGGCGACCGGCGGCGAACTCGAATACCGTCGGATTTCCCTCGGGAATACCCAGGGCGCGATGAATGTACCGCCCCTCGGCGCTCAGAATGACAACGTTCAGATCGGTGCCGATAAAGGCCTGCAGCGGTTCCAGCGGAATATCGATCGTGGTCACGCCCCGCAGCCGCTCACCCACATGGAAGGGGACGCTGTAAGTCGACATCATGATGTTGCCCGCGCCCTCGTCGAAGTAGGGTTCGCTCCAGACCGGCCGGCCCTGGGTCACCGGGTCCCGCCACCATCTGATATCGGGATCGTTCAGGTAGTCGTAGGCATCGGCGATATCCAGCCGTTTCAGGGCTGAACTCTCGATACCATCGCGGTACACGTAGGGACTGAACGCTCCCCGGCCGTCAAATCCACCCGCCACGAAGCCCATGGCCGCGCCGTAGATCAGGGGGTCCTGGCGGACTCCGTTCTCCAGCAGACCATAGATTTCAGCCTCGCTCAGTTCATCCAGGAGCGTGACGGTCCTGGCGGTCTGTTCGGCGACCTGGGCCACCCGTTGAAGCTCGCCGTCGAAGCGCTGGGCGAGGCTCTGGACCAGATCCGCTATATCGCGCTCGCTTTCGGCCACGGCCCGCTCCGCGCTGGTGACCAGATAGGCGCCCAGGATGACCAGCAAAATCAGGGCGATCGGCCCGACCGTCATGGCCATGAGGCGTCCCCGGGACATGGAACCGGTGGATTCGAAGACTTCTGACTGCACGCTGGGTCGGCTCGGGGTTAGGGCTGCCTTGACGGCTTTTCACGCGGCGGCTGTCCAAATTACCACAGCTGAGCGCTCGTCCGGGCAAATCGTCCCGCGGGTGTGACTTTCGGGCAGGGGAATCCAGGGCGCGCGCCGGCAGTCCGCTGGCGCTGGTTCGCTCAGCCGCGGTCGAACGTCACCACGTGATCGATGTCGAGCCGCAGACCGACCTCCTCGCCCGGCTCGTGAGCCTGGTGACTGGGCGCCACGGAAAGAATCCTGGTTCCGCTTGGAAGCCGGAGCGTGTAGAGAAAATGAGCCCCGCGGAACAGTCGCTCGACGACCTTCGCCTGCACCTGGCTCTCCGGGTCTATGACGACGTCATCCGGCCGGATCAGGATCTCCACCGAAGCGTTACGGGCACCGTTCGTCGGCGACGGTCCCTGGACCAGGCCGAGCTCGGTAGCGACCTGACCGCCCGCTGTCAGCTCACCCGCCAGGAGCACCCCCTGACCGACAAAATCCGCCACGAAACGGTTCGCCGGTTCGTGATAGAGGCGATAACCCGTGTCCCATTGCTGCAGGAATCCGCCATCCATCACACCGATTTCGTCGGCCATGGCAAAGGCCTCGGACTGGTCGTGGGTCACGAGGATCGCGGTAGTGCCCTCCCGCTTGAGGATCTCCCGGACCTCCCTGGCCAGTCCTTCCCGGAGTTCCACGTCCAGGCTCGAGAACGGCTCGTCGAGCATCAACAGTCGGGGATTGGGAGCCAATGCGCGGGCCAGCGCAATGCGCTGCTGCTGGCCACCGGAAAGCTGGTGAGGGTAGACCTGGGAACAATGCTTCAGTCCCACCAGTTCGAGCAGCTCCAAACCCCGGGCCCGGCGTTCGGTCCGCGGCCGGTTGTGCAGTCCGAATACCACGTTTTCATAGGCGGTCAGGTGGGGAAACAGGGAGAATTCCTGAAACACCATTCCGATCCGCCTCTTCTCCGGCGCTATGGTCAGGCCTCGCCGGCTCACGGGTTGACCATCCAGAAGGATCGCGCCCTGGATGACCGGTTCGAAACCGCTGATCGCCCGCAGCAGGGTCGTCTTGCCGCAACCGCTGGGGCCCAGCAGACAACCTATGGCCCCCTGTTCGACGGCAAACGATACGCCCTGGACGACGCTCAGGCCGTCATAGGCGACCGCGACGTCCTGCAGTTCAAGCAGCGGGCGCACGGGATCGCCGGGGGCCGGTGACAGCACGGCTGACGAGAATGACCGGCACGATCCCGGCCAGCACAATGGACAGGGCGGCAGGTGAAGAGTCCGCCAGCCGCTCGTCGGAGGCCAGCTCGTACGCCCGGACCGCCAGAGTGTTGAAATTGAACGGTCGAAGTATCAGGGTAGCCGGCAATTCCTTGAGCACGTCCACGAAGACGAGCAGCCCGGCGGTGAGCAGTGTCCGGCTCATCAGCGGAACATGCACCCTGCGAAGAACGGCTCCGGGCGACAGTCCCAGCGACCGGGCCGCGTGATCCATGTTCGGGCGGATGCGGGCAAGCCCGGATTCCACCGAATTGAGCGCCACGGCCAGAAAGCGGACGCTGTAAGCAAACAGCAGCGCAAAGACTGTCCCGCTCAGGAGCAGGCCCGTGGAAATCCCGAAGCCATCGCGCATCCAGGAATCGACAGCATTGTCGATCCTCGCAAAGGGCAGCATGACGCCGACAGCGATCACCGTTCCGGGCACCGCATAGCCCATGCCTGCGATCCTGACGGCAGCGGAGGTCATGAACGCACCCCTTACTCTCTTGCCGTACGCCATGAAAAGCGCCAGCACGAGGACGATCAAGGCAGCAACGCCCGCCAGAGTGACGCTGTTGAGCGCCAGGGCCAGGAAACCGCTGTCAACCATCCCCGGCGCTGCCGCCACCGCCCATACGGCAAGCTGGCCCGCCGGCAGCAGGAACCCCAGCATCAGCGGCAGGAAACAGGCCAGGAACGCGCTCCACCGGTGGACGCCGACCAGCACGACCCTGGACGAGCGCTGGCTGCCTGTTCCCGTCTGATGGAAGCGGGCCCGGCGTCGCGACCATAGCTCGATCAGGATCAGCACCAGAACAAAGCTCATGAGCACGGCGGACAGCTGGGCCGCCGCGGCGCCATCGCCCAGGCCGAACCACGTGCGGAAGATCCCGGTGGTAAACGTGCTCACCCCGAAATACTGCACCGTGCCATAGTCCGCCAGCGTCTCCATCAGAGCCAGAGACACGCCGGCAATCACCGCCGGTCGGGCCAGCGGCAACGCAATGGTGAAGAAGCTCCGCCAGCGCCCCGCACCGAGCGTCCGGCCCACCTCGAGGGGCGCCACCGACTGGTCCAGAAAAGCTGCCCGGGCGAGCAGATAAACATAGGGATACAGCACCAGTGAGAGCATCGCTATGGCTCCGCCCAGAGAGCGGATTTCCGGGAACCAGTAGTCGCCATAACCCCAGCCCGTCCACTCCCTGATCTGGGACTGGACCGGGCCTTCGAATCCCAGCATGCCGGTATAGGTAAAGGCGATGATGTAGGCGGGGATGGCCATTGGCAGAAGCAGCGCCCACTCGAACAGGCGTCGCCCTGGAAAGTCGCAGACACTGGTAAGCCAGGCGCAGGTGACGCCCATCAGGAGGGTACCGACGCCGACCCCGACCATCAGCGCAAGGGAGTTTCGGACATAGTCGGCGAGCACCGTTTCCACGAGGTGCGTCCAGACCTCGCCGGCGGGGTAGAACACGAAACTGAAGACGGTGAGCACAGGCAACGCCAGGAGCGCAGCCGTAATGACGACACCCGCGGTCCAGGCGTCGGGGAGCCGCCAGCGGGAGCGGGGCCCGGCGGTGGCCGTCGAAATGCCGGTGGATGGGCTCGTCACGGTCTTCGTGGGGGGATTAATGTCTGGCGCCCGCGGGCAACTGAACGGGCGGCACGGGCGATCTTACTTCCAGCCGGCCCGGTCCATGATCCGAACGGCCTCGGTGTTGAGCTCACCGAGCACTTCCAGATTGACCTGGTCTGCCTTGAAGGTTCCCCAGTCCGTCAGCGTAGGGCTCCACGCCACTCCGCTCTTCACGGGATATTCGTAGTTGACCTGGGCGTACCAGGTCTGCGCGCTGTCCGTCGACAGGAACTCGATCAGACGGACGGCCTCCTCGCGGTTCCTGGCGCTGCGCGTCACGGCAGCACCGCTGACATTGACGTGGGTACCCCTGCCGTCCTGATTAGGCCAGAAAATAGCGAGTTTCTCGGCGGCCGACTGCTCCGCCTCGTCCGTGGAGGCCAGCATGTGACCGAGATAATAGGTATTGGCAATGGCGATATCGCACTGTCCCGAGGCCACGGCCTTGATCTGGTCCCGGTCCCCGCCCCGCGGCGGACGCGCGAAGTTGGCGACCAGACCCCGCGCCCACTGCTCGGCCGCTGCCGCGCCGTCGCTGGCAATCATGGATGCCACCAGCGACTGATTGTAGATATTGTCCGATGACCGGATGCAGATCCGTCCCCGCCACTTGTCCTGCACCAGGGCCTCGTAGCTCTCGAGCTCATCGGGGTTGACGCGGTCCCTGGCGTACATGATAGGCCTCGCGCGGAGCGAGAGACCCCACCAGTCACCCTCCGGATCGCGGTAGGACGCCGGGATCGCGGCCTCGAGGACCGGGGAATCGATGGCCTGAATGACGCCGAGCGCCTTGGCGCGATGGAGTCGGCCGGCATCCACGGTCAGAAGCACGTCCGCCGGCGAATTGCGGCCTTCCGACTCCAGGCGCTTGAGCAGGGCATCCGCCTTACCCGTGACCAGGTTGACCCTGATCCCGGTTTCCTCGGTAAATTTCTCCAGCAGGGGCTTGATCAGCGCCTCCTGCCTGGCGGAATACAGATTGACCTCGGACTCGGACAACGCCGGCACGGAGAAACCCGCTGCTGTCGCGGCTAGGAGGGTGATCAAAAAAAATTTTGGCTTTCGATGCATATTTTTCCAGGGCTAGTGCCCGTGCTCCTGAGAATCGGGGCAATGTTCGCGCGGTGCCAGCCGGGGTGATCCGCCGCGGGAATCCCGGCGCCCGGGGATCCGCCAGAGCTGAGAATAATAATGATTCTCAAAAACAATTAGAAGCCGTCCGGGCAGCAGGATGGTTGACCGTCACCGGCGACAGACAGCTGCTCGGTGAGCGTCCACCTGTACCGTACAATCGGCTGCGGGCGACCGAGGGAGGCCGATGGACCGATTTCTGTCCGAACTCAAGCGGCGCCGTGTCGTTCGCGCGGCCCTCGTCTATATGGGTGCGGCTTTCGTGGTCATGGAGGCCGCAGATCTGCTGGTGGAGGCGTTTCAGCTCCCGGCGGTGGTCTTTTCGATTATCGGGATCGGCTGTGTCGCGGGGCTGCCGGTCGCGCTCGTGCTCGCCTGGGCATTCGATATCGGCCCCGCGGACGCGGAAGAACTCCCCGACGGCTCACCGGCCCAGACTCCCTGGCTCACCGCCCGATCCGTGACTGCTGTCGTCGTACTCGTGACATTCGGCGTGCTCCTGGGGATGGCGCCGCAGTTCCTGTTGGATAATTCCGAAGGCCCGTCCAGTACGGCCCTGCGACGCTACGAAATCCTGTTGCCGGAGGACGCGCCGATCGAGTTCATCGGGTCGGCGCCGCTCGCCGTCCCCTCGCTCGCCATGGCAATCACGCCGGACGGAAACCGTCTGGTTTACGCCGGTTCCGCAAATGGCGGCGGCACTCGGCTGTATGTCCGCGCGCTCAGCGATTTCGAGGTCCGCGCACTGCCGGGTTCCGACGGCGCATACGCGCCCTTTGTCTCCCCGGACGGCCGATGGATCGGATTCTTTGCCGAGGATCAGCTGCGCATCGTTCCCATCGACGGCGGTGACGCCCGGATCGTCGTCGAAACCCCGAATGCCAGGGGCGGCGCCTGGTGGGGGGACGACCGAATCGTCTACAACGATCGCGAGGGATATGCCCACTGGTGGGTGCCGGTCACCGGCGGAACGCCGACCCGCCTTCACATCGACCCGGAGGATGACCTCAGCAACGGCGCCGTGCCACTGGGACGGGAATTCCAGCCATTGCCCGACGGGGAACGTTTCCTGGTCACGACGCCTCCCGGCCGGGTAGCCGCATACGCCCCCGGTACGGGCAAGCTCGAGCCGGTCATGGACATACCGGTCAATGTCCGGGTGGCTTCGGGGGCTCTCGTGTACGCATTCGGGAATGACCTGCTGGCAGTCGACTTCGACGCCGATGCTCCGGCAGTGTCCGGAGACGGACGACTGGTGGGTTCGGAACTGCGGCGTGACGACGACCTGGCCCAGTTCGTCGTCTCCGACCAGACCCTGATCTACGCCACCGGCGCACCCTACGGACAGCGTCACCTGGCCCTTGTCGATCTCGAGGGCAACGTGCAGCGCCTGGAATTTCCTCCGGCCAGGTACGTGGATGCGTCCATTGATCCCGAGGGCCGCCGATTGGCCGTCACGATTTTTGAGAACCAGGCAGACATCTGGATCTACGACCTCGAGACCCTGGCCCGGCGGCGGCTGACGCGGGGAGGTTTCAACAGACGTCCGCACTGGTCCGCGGACGGCGAGCGGATCTATTTCAGCTCGAACCGGCACAGCGAAAACGGCACCGCGGCGATCTACCGGACATCCCCCGACGCCGGACCCGGCGATGGTGAACTGGTACTGGAGGACGCCCGCAATCTGCTGATCGATCAGCTGCACTCCAGCGACCGCGCCGTCATCAGCGTGCTGGCCGAGAACCAGATCGCGGACTTGTATATCGCTGATTTGAGGAATGGCACCATGGCTGCCGTCGCGCAGAGGGGAAATGTGGTCGAGGCACTCGGGCAGATCTCCCCTGACGGCCGCTGGCTGGCTCTGACGGTGGATGCGTCGGGACGTTTCGAGATTGTCCTGCAGCCGATGGAAGGCATTCCCGATCTGCGAATCCAGGTGAGCACCGAGGGCGGGGAGGAGCCATTGTGGGCGCCGGACATGAGCCAGATTTTTTATCGTTATGGCGACACCCTTTACTCGGTTCCGATTTCCTTCGATGGCGACAGGCCTGTCCCTGGCCGGCCGGTACCCGTTTTCCAGGACCCGACCTGGAAGAACGTTCTCGGATTCTCATACTGGCGCAACCCGGCTGACGGTCGGTTCCTGATCTTGCGGGCCGACCAGCCGCCCACCTCCCGCTCCCTTCGGGTAGTCGAAGGCTGGAAGAACATTGGCGTTAAGGACCGGTAACGGCCCGGCGAAACACCGCGGTGAAACATTTGCCGTCGTGGATCGCCCTCGTTCGCTGTGGCGTACGACACTCGTTGAACGTCTAGAATTAGCCCGACGCCGAATCATCCAAACCGTTCTGAAAGAAGGAGGATCGTTATGCACGTAAGCGCTCGTAATGTTCTGAAGGGCCGGGTCAAAAAGATCAATGAGGGCTCGGTGAACACGGAAGTGATCATCGATGTCGGCGGCGCGGAAATCGTCTCCGTTATCACCAAATCCAGCGCCGAGGAGCTGAAAATCGAAGAAGGCGGCGAGGTCTACGCGGTGATCAAGGCCTCCAACGTCATGTTGGGTGTCGACCACTGATGGTCTCCCCGGTCGGTTTCCGGCGTCCTGTCTATCGGGAACCGACCGCCACTGGGAATTGACCAGGTCTCCGCTCCCCGGGGGCGTTTCACTGCGGCACTCCCGCGATTGTCGCGCTCCCTCCTTCCCTGGAAGCGGGCGGGGGTGGAATTTGTCGTTGTTGAGCTATTCAAAAAGCGTATCGGGACAAACAGCTTTTTGATTTCCCTGCAGAATGCTGCAAATATTCCCGGCGACCAGCGGCGTACATCGCTTTTTCAGGCAGACAGATGGCCAATCTATCCACCGAGTTCCTGACCACCAGGGAACTGGCCGAATTGCTGCACATCAAGGAGCGCAAGGTCTATGACCTGGCCGCCTCCGGGGAAGTGCCCTGCTCCCGGGCTACCGGGAAGCTGCTGTTCCCCCGGCGCGACATAGAGGCCTGGATCGCCAGCCGCAGCTCCGGCGGAGCGTCAGAGCGATCAAATCGTTACAGCAGGGTCTTCGTGGGCAGCCAGGATCCGCTGCTGGAGTGGTCCCTCAGGGCCTCCGGGGCGGAGCTTGCCACCCTCTTCGACGGCAGCCTGGACGGGCTAGAACGCTTTGCGCAGGGTGAGGGCCAGGCCGCGGCCCTCCACCTGTACGATCCGGAAACCGCGGAGTGGAACGTCGCGGCAGTTCGCAACCGGTTTGAGCATGCTCCTGCGGCTCTGTTGGAATTCGCCTGGCGGGAACGCGGACTGATTGTCGCCCCAGCCCTGGCCGGCACGATCGCCGAGGTGGCGGACCTGAGGGGTCGCAGCATCTCGCCTCGCCAGGAAACGGCTGGCAGCCAGGTCCTCCTGCGCCACCTGATGGCACAGGCGGGCATGGGGCCTGACGACGTACAGTGGTCGGAAACGGCTCGTACGGAATCCGAGGCGGCGCTCGCCGTTCACGAGGGGCACGCAGACGCGACCCTGGGACTGAAAGCCATGGCCCGGCGGTTGCGCCTGGGCTTCGTGCCGGTCATCCGCGAGCGATTCGACCTGCTGGTAGACCGGGCCGCCTGGTTTGATCCGCCGCTGCAGCGGCTGGTCGGTTTCTGCCGCTCCGACGCCTTCCGAAACAAGGCGACGGAACTGACGGGCTACGACATCAGCGGATTCGGGACGGTCCACTTCAACGGCGGCTGAACGGTCCTTCGAACCGCCCGCTCATACCACTGTCACTCGGCGTTGGGGAAAAAGAGCTGCTGGCCGTCGAGCTTGTAGCTGGCGATCGCCGACTGCCCCTCGTCGCTCAGGATCCAGTCGATGAAAGCCTGACCCTCGGCGACCTTCACCTTGGCATGCTTCTCGGGGTTTACCAGGATGACGCCGTACTGATTGAAAAGATTCGGGTCGCCCTCCACCAGGACCCTGAAATCAGCCTTGTTCTTGAAGCTGATCCAGGTGCCCCGGTCGGTCATGGTATAGGCGCTCATGCCGACCGCTGCGTTGAGGGTCGCGCCCATGCCGGAACCGGTCTCACGGTACCACTGCCCACTGGCCGCGGTCGGTTCCACACCGGCGTCCGTCCACAGGGCCATTTCCTTCTTGTGGGTGCCGGAGTTGTCACCCCGGGATGCAAAAACCGCTTCGCTTTCGGCGATCTTCTTCAGGGCCGCGTGGGCGTCCTTCATACCGGCGATCCCGGCCGGATCCGCGGGCGGGCCGACGAGGA
>Ga0111153_1110_pt1 | contig 21698 bp, 17 predicted proteins | sample DeeMarSeWOR28_12_FD_80255 | JGI IMG/M metagenome (GOLD analysis project Ga0111153, IMG submission 80255) | Gammaproteobacteria bacterium SG8_31 | reverse complement strand
AAGCCGTGGGCGGTGCCGGGATACATGTTCAGGCTATAGGCCACCCCCTCGGCATCCAGGGCCGACCTGAATTCGGGGATCATTGAGTTAATCCGATCGTCGTTGCCCGCGTAGTGCATCATCAATGGGACCTTGACCCTGGCTACATCGTCTGAAGACAGCGCCCGTCCGTAAAAGCAGACTGCCGCCGAAGTTGCCTCTTCTCTTGCCGCGCACAAAAGAGCGACGCCGCCTCCGTAACAGAAACCGACGGCACCAATGGTGCCGGTGCAGTCGTCGCGCGCCGCGAGATAGGGCACGCCGGCCATGACGTCGGCCGTGATCTTGGAAACGTCGGCCGCACGGAAGCGGTCCCTTGCGGCTTCCTGGTCTGTCATCCCGCCGCCGACATAGGTCAGACCGTCCGGCGCAAGGGCCACGTACCCCTGCAGAGCGGCACGTCTCGCCACGTCCTCGGTGTGGGCATTGAGACCCCGGTTTTCGTGAATCACCAGGATGCCCGGGAGCGGTTCTTCCCGGTCGGCAGGTCGGGCAAGGTAGCCCTTCACGGGTCCGGTCGCGCCGGGATACTCCAGGTATCCGGTGTCCAGACGCTCGTCGCCCGGGTCTATCTGCTGGCCCCACGCCCAGTCAGGTTCCACCAGAGCGATCATTGCGGTGGCGGCGGCAGCGCTGCCGGCAATTTCCAAGACGCGCTTCAGAAATGCCCGGCGCGGCATATCGCCGTGGATATAGTCGTTGTAAAGATCTACCACCTTCGGGTCGACTGGCGGCCGGTTTCTGTCGCTCATGACTTGTCTGTTCCTCACGCGGTTACGCGACTTTGGGTCTCTTTCCCGCAGGAATCAATCCCAAAGTTCCTCCAGCGTGTAGGGGGATCCGGGCGGACACCAGAATGAGCCGTCCACGTAGCGGTAATCCCGGTCCAGGCCGTCGATTTCCGCCATGGCTTCATCGTCCAGTTCGACCGACGCGGCTGCGAAATTCTCCTTCAGGCGGCCGGGATTCGACGATTTCGGTATTACGCTGGTACCTCTGTGCAATGCCCAGGCGATGAGAACCTGGCCGGGTGTCAATTTGTGCCGCTCGGCGATCTCCAGGATCACCGGGTCTTCGAGCAGCACCGGTTCATCCTCCCGCTTGATTCTCGCCGGGCGATCGCCGGATCCCAGGGGCGAGTAGGCGGTCAGGATTATGTCGTGCGCCTGGCAATAGCGGAGCAACTCTCGTTGCGGGAAATAGGGATGACACTCGACCTGGTTGGCCGCGGGCCTGATGGATGCTGTCTCCAGCAAGCCGGAAATCTTTCTGACAGAGAAATTGGAGACTCCGATGTGACGGCACAGCCCCGCATTACAGGCTTCTTCCATGCCCGCCCAGGTTTCCGCCAGCGGAGCTTCTTCGAGGCTCAGAAATCCGTCCGGGGTTTCCGGGAAGACCACTCCCGGCTTGTGCGCTACCGGCCAGTGCACGAGAAAAAGATCCAGATAGTCGAGCCTGAGATCGGACAGCGTGTTCTTGAGTCCCGGGACGACGTCAGCCCTGAGGTGGTTGAAATTCCAGAGTTTCGAGGTGATCCACAACTCTTCGCGGGAAACCTCACCGGCGGTGATGGATGCCTGCACGGCTTCGCCAATCTCAGCTTCGTTGCCATAGATCGGCGCGCAGTCGAAATGCCGGTAGCCGGTGCGGATCGCCTCGCGAACGACCCCGCCTACCACGCCCGGTTCCGATTTCCATGTGCCCAGACCCAGTGCGGGCATCCGATTGCCGTCTGGCAGGTCAAAATAATTCATCATCAGTCCTCTTTACGCCATGTCTCCGCGCCTGATCCGGTGTGCAGGGAAATTCCGGGCCGGTCGGAGTGGTAAGCGGGCAAGTATAGAGACCGCCATCAGGAAGGCCAGTCACGGGCGCCGGAACGGGTGATTCAGACCATCCCCGTGGCGATCAGACGCGCCTGCTGTTCATCCTCGGACAGCTTGCGACAGTGTTTGGAGATCCGGTAGAGCAGGTTGAGAAGGAACGGGGCGTGCAGGCCCAGTACCAGTTTTCCCGTCGTGAGAAGGGCGACGGTGATGTCCCGCTCCGGGTCGGCCCAGATAAAGTTGTTGGTAAAGCCCAGGTGCCCGAATGCCCTGGCAGAGTCAGGACCGAACAGGCCGAAGGGAGCATCGCCCAGCATCATGCCGGCGGAATAACGCAGGGGCACGAGCAGGGAGCGGTCGAATTCCGGTTTGCCGACTTCTGCCACGGCCCGGCGGACCGTGAGCGGCTGGAAGACCCGGGTGCCGTCGAGTTCTCCGCCGTTCAGAAGACACTGGAAAAAAAGACTGCACTCGTCGGCCGTCGCCACGCCGTTCCCGGCCGGTATGACCGCCCGGTAGAAACGGGGGTCGTTGGAGACCTCCACCGCGTGCTCGAGGCTGGTGCCGATGGCACGCCTGAGGTAGAGATCCACCGGGGCCGCGAACCGGAAACCGGACACATAATTGGTTGCAACACGCTGTAGCACCCGTCCCCGAGCGCCGAAATCCAGGGTCCTGAGGCCCAGCGGTCCGCTGATGTTGTCCTTGAAGAACCGTCGAAACTTCTGACCCGAAACCTTTTCCACCAGGTCCGCCACCACGAACCCGGCTGTCAACGCGTGATAGGCATGGTGGTGGCCGGGCTTTTCCGGGGCGGAGGCGTAGAGCAGGCGCAGTATCTCCTTCGTGTCGAGAAGCAGGTCGGCGGCATCCACGTCCTCGAAGTTAATGGTCGGGATACCTGCCTTGTGACAGAGGAGCTGGTAGATGGTGATGTTTTTCTTGCCGTTCTGCCCGAACTCGGGAACGTAATGGCTCACCGGATCGAGCAGGCTGAGCTCATTGCGTTCGGAAAGCAGATGGACAGGCATGGCCGCCATGGCTTTGCTGGCAGAGTACAGGCACACCGGCGTCTCGGGCGTCATGGGTACGGGTTCCGGGTCCTCGTCACCCGGACCGTTGCCGCGGGCATGGCCGATGGCCCTTTTCACCACCACCTTGCCATGGCGCCGGATGGCCAGTGACAAGCCGGGATGCATGCCCGTGGCGTACATGTTCCGCGCCGCCCGCCAGATGGCGTCAACGCCCTCGACCGTCATGCCCACGGATTCCGGATGCACTTCCTCTGAAGAGGCGATTCGAGTGATCGATTCCAGGTCCCCGGGAACTTCGGCGGCATCCACCATCAGACGGCGGACCGGGGCCATCATTTGCCGCAGCGGGTTCAGCATCTCTGCACCTCGCGAAAAACTATGGGCAATCGCCTGAAAAGGCTTCCGGAATCAGTTTAGCTTACCGTATTCACAGGCAATCTCTCGCTGCCGCTCAACGGTCGGTTTTCGGCAAAATGAACTCGCCTGGTGCGGACGGTTCGGAAAGGGGGAATGGCCCGACCAGCGCGTTCAGCGATACTCGGCTGCAGTAATGAACTGGGAGAAGGACTCGCACCAGATCACGACCGTGTTGAATGCCGAGACGTCCACGGAATCCGGTACCGGCACGATAAAATTCTCGAAGGTTTTTACTGTGCCGACCTCCAGAGCCCGGTTTTTCAAGGCGAGGAAATCGGATTCCGTTTCCACGAATCGGGGTGCGAGATACAGGCGGTAATCCGGGCCGGGCGCGATCCGGCCCATCAGCGAGATGGACCGGTCTCCCACGAAAATCCTGCCTTCACCCCAGTGAAGCGCGTCGCTGTCCTGCAGATTGCGGCGGAAGTCACCGGTGTACCGGGAGGTGCTCGCGGCGGATTCCACCTGCTCGGGAGACGGGCTGTCCGGCGCAGTCAGGATTGGCAGCATGTAGACGCCCAGGACAAATCCAACGGCCAGACATGCGCTATGGGTGAGCGTAAGTGCGAGAAATCTTGCCACGGCCGGATACCTGGAGATAAACGGTTAAGGATCTGACGCCGATTGTGCCATGAGCCAGGGTTCGCCGTTCAGGACCCGAATGCGGGGAGCGGCATCCGAAAGACGACAAAGAGCGAAATCCTGTTTTGCCTGCCACCGCCATTCGGTCCGGCGGCAGAGTGAAAAGCTGGTTTTGACAAACACACAGGAATCGACCATGAACGACGTCAGCAAGAGTACGGACACGGGAAACACCTGGTCCACGGAGGTGGATGACGAGGGTGAATTCGTTCGCAAAGCCACCACCTTCCGCTCCGCCATCAAGGCTGACGGCAGCACCGGCTTCGGGCCGGAGGCAGGGCGCTATCACCTCTATGTTTCCTACGCCTGTCCATGGGCGCACCGGACGCTGATGGTGCGCAGGCTCAAGGGACTCGAGACGGCGATCAGCTTCGACGTCGTGGACCCGATTCTTCCGTCCGAGGGCTGGACTTTCGAAAAGAATGTGTCCGGCGCCACCGGCGACTCCGTGAACGACTTCCGCCTGTTGCGAGAGGTCTATTTCGCGAGCCGCCCGGATTTTCGCGGGACCATCACTGTCCCGGTTCTTTTCGACAAGAAAACCGGGGTGATCGTCAATAACGAGTCCTCCGAGATCATCCGGATGCTCAACTCCGAATTTCAGGCTATTTCCGAGCGTCCGGAGCTGGATCTCTACCCCGAAGCGCTGCGCCAGCAGATCGATGAACTGAACGAATGGATCTACCCTCAGATCAACAACGGCGTCTATCGATCAGGGTTTGCCCAGAAGCAGAAGGCCTACGGAAATGCAGTGGACGGGTTGTTCGAGGGCCTCGACCGGGTGGAAAGTATTCTCGCCGAATCCCGTTATCTATGCGGTGACCGGCTGACGGAAGCGGATGTCCGCCTGTTCACCACTCTGGTTCGATTCGACGCTGTCTACGTGACGCATTTCAAGTGTAATGTTCGCCGGATTGTCGATTATCCCAACCTCTGGGGATACACCCGCGATATCTACCAGCTGCCCGGCATCGCGGAGACCGTGAACATGGAGCACATCAAGCGCCATTACTTCGAGTCCCATCGCCATATCAATCCGTACGGTATCGTGCCGGCAGGGCCCGAGCTGGACTTCACTACGCCTCACGGAAGAGGCAGCTGAGCGGCGCCTGCTGGTCATCGCCTTGTCGTGAAGGCGGCGCCGGCGACCTGTCGATTCGCCAGCGACGATCCGGCCATTCGTAAACGCTTGCACAGGCAACTAGACAGAGGCTTTTTTCTCGGATTCCCTGAAGGTTTCCAGCTGCTCCGGCGTGGCTTTCTCCTGAAAACGCTCTTTGTATTCGGGATACGGCATGCCGTAGACGATTTCGCGGGCCTGTTCATAGTCCAGTTCGATGCCCCTGTCAGCCGCTGCGGAGCGGTACCATTTGGAAATACAGTTGCGGCAGAAATAGGCCAGATTCATCAGGTCGATATTCTGCACCTCAGGGTATTTCCGCAGGTGCTCGATCAGCTGCCGGAATACCGCCGACTCGATCTCGGTGCGGGTTGAGTCATCAATGCCTGGAAGGTCCGCCATCGTCATGTCTCCTGATCGTTGTCTTTCACATATTCTACCTGCCCGGCCACTCGACAGGCGGCCTTGCGGATCCGGGTCAGCGGTGGATCCGCGGGGGTTCGGAGCCCCGGCGCCTCGGCAAGCCCGCCGCTCCTGCCTTGCTATCTATTGCGGTATACATCTGTTAGAGTTTCACCTGCCGCGACGCTAATCGGTCGGCGGAGCGGCTCTCGCGGTAAACCCCACAGGCTAGCCTCGACGAATTGTTGCAGTAAACGAGAGCCCCGACCGATCCGGACGACTTGATTCGGGCGGCTTGGCGGGAGCTAGCGCAAACCATGTCTCCAGAGGCCGTGAGGCTCAATCCGGGCTTCGACGAGCCGTTACCGGTTAACGCAGGCGATATCCCGGCTCTGACCCCGGGACATCCCGGTGTGGATGCGGGCCCAGGGGTGTTGTGGATGTCCGTACCCGGCCGTGAGAAAGGGTCGGGCTGAATGATCGAGAAAAGAATTTTTAAGGAATTTGCCGGTAATGGCAGATCATCGCCGACACGGTTCGTGTCCTGACCGTGCGGCGCTGTACTTACGATCAGGGCACGTTTGAATGAGTTGAGAATACATGAATATCTATGTTGGAAATCTGGCCTACAGCGTGACCGAAGACGAACTCCGCACGGCCTTCTCGCAATTTGGCAGCGTCACGAGCGTTAACGTGATCACGGACAAGTTCTCCGGCCAGTCCAAGGGCTTCGGCTTTGTCGAGATGGCGGATGACTCCGAGGCCGACGCGGCCATCAAGGCGCTGAACGACACGTCGCTGAACGGACGTAATATCAAAGTCAATCAGGCCAGACCCCGCGAGCAGCGTCCTGCCCGCAACAGCGGCGGCCGCTGGTAGCGAAAAAAGCGCCGTCAGGCGCTGGGCGCTCACGGCTGCCATGCCTGGCGGCTCGCGCCCGAAATGCGAAGGCCCGCCAAGTGCGGGCCTTCTTTTTTCGATCATTGCTGGTGGTGGGTCAGGAAATGGCGAAGGGCGCCATTTTCTCGATACCGCTGTCTTCACTGCCCCGACCGAGGAATACCTGCTGCCGGTGATAGGCCAGATAAGGCTGGTGTTCGTCCTTGAGGTGTTCCAGCCAGGCGGTTCGGCGCAATCCGAGCAGGTCCCACTGGAAATTGCTTACCGCGCTGGAGAGGATGAGCCGGCCGCTGAAATCAAAGGAGATCAGGCCCGCCGTGAACGCGGCGTCATAGAGAGGCGAGAGCAGCAGGCCGTTGTACGGATCCAGACGCTCCTCGTTGTTGGCATCCCGCCAGGGCTTGATATGACGAGCCTTCAGGAGCTCGGGCTGGGAACTGCGCGTGATGGCACACTTGCCGTCCCATATCTTGAAGACCCCCTTTCGGAAATCACCCAGCCCCATGCGGCTGGCCGCGAGAGCGCGCCGGGTTGACATATCCGGCCCGGAGGTCAGCACGATCGCCGAAATGGACTCGTCCCCGGCCTGCCCCACAGGGCTGCCCAGATAATCCAGGAGAAGCCGTCCGGCGCGCCCGTCGAGGGCAAACAGGTAGCCGTCGTAGTCGGAACCGTCGCGCCTGAGCGGGGACTGCTTTGCGGGGAGATGGGGCGCGAGCATTTCCATGACGGGTTTCAGAGCGGATGGGGGATTGAAATCCCGATAGTTCACGTCGATTTTGCGTCCCCTTGCCGTGCCTTCCGGGAAATTGAGTCCCTTGGGGCGATCGGCTTCATAGGGCTCCGATCGGGCGATTCCGACGGCGGGGAATGCCCCGTCCACGTAAGAGAAAATTACGTCCCCCGGCCTCACTTCAACCATGTTTCGCCAGTGGAAATAACTCTGCCGGGCGTCGTTCTCGATAGGCGCCCACAGGTAGTGTCCAAGGCGCTGATCCTTGAACATCTTCTGCTGTGACACCCACCAGTACGCCATATTGAAGTTCCTGTCCCGCGGTCCTTGCTGTCGCGATGCTCACGGGCCCGCAATCCATGGCAACAGCCCGATAGCGGGTATTGCCGGCATGAGAGCCGCGATTTCCGGAAGGGTAGCATTGCTGCAGGCCTTTTCGGCGCGGCATTCCCATCCCGATCCGTGTCGAGTCTGTTATAAGGTAACCCCCTGGACGAGGACGCTCTTTGATGGACGTCACACTACGCGCCGGCCGACTCGGCGCGCGATACGAAATCCCCCGCAACTTTCGGGGCCGTCACCGCGTCCCAGATTAGGACTTTTACCCGTTTTCTGCGCAGGACAAAACCCATGAGCAAGCTTCCCTGGCTGTTGGCTGTTGTGCTTGTTATCGGTCTGGCAGCCATTTTCCTCTGGCCTCGAACCGAGCCGCCGCCACCTCCGCCTGCTCAGGTTCAGGAAACACCTGTCGAGGAAAAGAAACCCGAGGTATTCGAACCGCCGCCGCCGATGGCCGCGGAGCCGGAGGTCGCAGTCGATCCCCTGCCGCCGCTGGAAGAAAGCGATAACGAGGTCCGCCAATCCGCCGTTGACCTGGCAGGGCAGCAGCCTGTGGAAACCTACCTGGTACCCTCTGGCATTGCCCGCAAGATCGTGGTGACGGTGGATAACCTGCCTCGAGACAGGGTGGCCATGCGGCTGAGGGCCGTGCAGGATTTGCCCGGCCGCTTCGCGGCCTCGGGGTCTGAAGACGCGCCGGTGCTGGATGGGGCCAATTTTGTCCGCTACCGCGCATTCGCGGCCATCGTTGAATCGCTGGATACAGAACAGGTGATCGCCGTCTACCGCCGGCTGTATCCCCTGTTTCAGGAGGCCTACCGGGATCTCGGCTATCCGGACAAGACATTTCACAGTCGAGTCATCGAGTGTATCGATGATCTCCTGGAAGCACCCGAAGTCCGCGCCGGAACCCGGCTGGTCCGACCCAAGGTGCTTTATGAATATGCCGACCCGGCTCTGGAATCCCGCTCCGCCGGACAAAAGATGCTGATGAGGATGGGTCCGGACAACGCCGGCACGATCAAGGCCAAACTGAGTGATATCCGCAGGCAACTCGTCGAGCAGTCCCGAGCCGGCTGGCCGGAAGCCTGAGGACCCTCTTCCAACTGTGAAAGCTGCGAACGGCTCGCCAATGCTGCAATCTGGACCTGCCCGCTGATCCGGCACTCGACGAGGAAATACGCATGGTTCGACCAGGCGGACGGGTACCCACGCCGCTGCTGATCATGTTCGGGCTGGTAAACCTGCCCCTGTCCATGCTGCTCTCGCCTACGGCGGCGGTGCTGCCTAACTTCTACCTCGATTACAGTGCCGTGACCCTGGGGAGTCTGGCCACGGCCACCTTTATCGCCCGGCTTTTCGACGGCTTCACGGACCCTTTGATTGGTTACCTGTCAGACCGGGCCGGCAACCGTAAGCCTTGGATGATTGCCGGGACGCTGCTGGTCGTCTTCAGCGCCTGGTTCCTGTACAACCCCTCCGCTGATGCCGGTCTGCCTCATCTCTTGGTCTGGTACCTGGCGGCGACCCTCGGCTGGACCCTGGTGGAAATACCCCACACGGCCATGGCAGCAGAGCTGTCCGGCGATTATCAGGAGCGGTCCCGGATTGCGCTTTACCGCCAGCTTCTGGGGTTTGTCGGCGGAATCCTGTTCATGGCCTCACCTCTGATCCTGCTCGGCGGATCCACAGCCTTTACCCCGGAGGTTTTCAGATCCATCTCCCTTTTCATCATGATGGCTCTGCCGTTGACCGTCGGCCTGATGTGCTGGCGGGTTCCGGAGCCTCGCAGGGGTCTGGGAACACGCAGTATCCGGTTTGTCGATCTCTGGCTGGCCCTCAAGAACACACCGCCGCTGCAATACTTCCTGATCACCCAGATTCTTTTCGGCCTCGCGACAGGCGCGGTGATGAGCCTGTTCGTGATCTACGCGAGCCAGTATCTCGGCCTGGCCGAGAAGATCCCCCATATCGCCATGCCCATGACTCTGGCGATGGCCCTGGGCATGCCCCTGTGGCTCAAGGTGATGAAGCGGGTCGACAAGCATCGGGCCTGGTCGGCAGCGGCTGTCGGCATGATTGGCATGTTGTGCCTGGTGCCCGCAATGCCGTCGGGAGAGGGTGCACTCGTGCCGATGGTCGCCGTCATGTCCGGTTTCGGTTTTTTTCTCGGCCTGTCGTCAATTGCCCTCCCGTCTCTGCTCGCCGATCTTGTGGATTACGATATCTGGAAGAATGGCAAGGACCGGGCGGCCATTTTCTTCTCGTTCCAGGCGCTGGTGACCAAGCTCAATCAGGGTGTCGGCGGCGCCATCGCCCTGTTCATCCCCACGCTGTTCGGATTCAGCGGCAAGGGAGAAATCACGGGCGCTGCCGAACTGGGGCTGAAGCTGGCTTTCGTGGGCTGGCCCTGCGTGCTGCTCATCCCCATGATCTGGCTCGCCTGGCGCTATCCCCTGGATCGGCGCGCTCACCGCATCCTCTCCCGGAGACTGTCCTCGAGAGGGATGGCGGCCTGAGCGGCGGGCTCCGGCCTCGGGATGCTGGAGGATCTTCGCTGCTGATCCGCGGCCTTCAAGGCTCGGTTCCGGGACGGCCTGAGAGTAGTAAACTACAAGATTCGATCACCGATTTTCGCCGGAGCCTTACATGCGGCTGATCAAGATTCTGGCCGGTATTCTTGTTTTGCTCATCATCGGGGTGGGCGGGCTGGTCTTTTATGCGGAGAGACTGGACTGGAACACCGTTCGGCCACGGGTCGAAAAAGAGATTGCCGAGGCGACCGGACGCGAATTCGAGATCTCCGGGAATCTCGACTTCACCCTGTTTCCCAAGCCCACCGTCAGTGCGGAAGGCTTGCGTCTGACCAACGCGGACTGGGGTTCGGCGCCGCTGATGCTGGAAGCAGACTCGGTCATTTTTACCCTGACGCTCCGGTCCATCGTTCTGGGCAATCCGCATGCCAGGGCGATTACGCTCAGGGGCGTGAAGCTGCTCCTTGAAGAACACCCGGATGGTCGCGATAACTGGCACTTCGACGGAGGCGCCGCCGGGGCCGCGGCGGGAGAGCAGATTTTCCCCAAACTCAGGAGCCTGGACGCCGCTGATGTCAGCGTTGTCTACAAGAGACCTGGCCAGGAGCCATTACGCGTGGCCTTCAGCACGGCCGACATCGGTGCTCCGACTGTCGGCCGCGGACTTCGGCTTGATGCGCGGGGACAGCTCAATGGCCGCGATTTCACGATTGGCGGAAAGATGGCGCCCCTGGCGGGATTTCTCCGCGGCGGCCATCTTGAGGGCCAGATCGATGTGGAGAGTGGCGATCTTCAGCTCAGCCTGGACGGCGATTTCGGCAGGCTGACAAGTCTGGCGGGAGTGGATATGGCCTTGTCGGGGCAGGGTGACAGCGTTCCCGCCATCGGTGCCCTGGCCGAGCTGCCGGAGGATATGCGCGGCAAGTGGGCGGCAAATCTGCGCCTTGCGGGGGACGGGCATGGGTACCGTATCAGTGACGCAGACGTGGAACTCGGGGGGGACACTCGATATCGACGCACCGACGTACGAACTTCATCTGGACGGAAGCTTCGGTTCTCTCAAAGGCCTGGAAGGCGTTGACGCGAAGGTAGGAGGGCAGGGTACGGCTATGCCCCCGATCCCCGCCCTGGCTTCCCTGCCGGCGCATCTGAGAAGGGACTGGAAGGCCGATTTCCGTGTCAGGGAGATGGACGAGAGCCTGGCGCTGTCCGACATGAAGCTCAGGTTTGGCGGCAGCGATCTCGCGGGAACGGTCTCCATCGATCGCTCCGGATCCCGCCCTCGTGTCGAGGGAAAGCTTAAGTCCGATTTTGTCGATATCGCGTTTCTTCGGCGCGGTGATGTTCCTCGTGTCGTCCAGCAGGAACGGAGCGGGACCGCGGACGGCCAAGTTCTGAACGACGAGCCCATACCGCTGGAATGGATGAAGGCCGTGGACGCCTCAGTGGAAATTGACGCCAAGCGGCTTCAGGCGACGCTGTTCACGTACACAGACACGCTGACCCGAATCGAACTCGAAAACGGATTCCTGCGCGTAAAGGCGGAACGGGGCACGATTTACGGGGCGGACACGTCGGCTGAATTACAGTTCGACGCCAGCACCCAGCCGGCAAAGCTATCGATCAATGTGCTCGCCCGGGGTGCCGACGGCGACTGGTCGGAGCCGCCTTTCATGGCCGGACAGGGGGATTTCGATATCCAGCTCACTGCCACCGGCAACTCGGCAGCGGCCCTGATGGGAAGCGTCTCGGGCCAGGCACGTGTCGTGGTGGGAGAGGGCACGGCACAGGTCGGCGTTCTCGAGCAAATGGTCAGGACCGTCGGTATCAAGACTCTCGGAGTGCTGCTCGGAGAAGACAAAGCCGATGTAGTACCCATGAATTGTTTTGCGGCCAATCTGACCGCCGACGCGGGGGTCGTGAAGGCAGAAGTGCTGGTTCTGGACACGGACAAGGCTACGGTCTTCGGTTCCGGCTCTTTCGATCTGCGCAAGGAAACCTGGGACCTGATCTTCAAGCCAAAACCCAAACAGGTGACCCTCACTACTGCCGTTCCCATCCATCTGGGCGGAACGTTCCGGGATCCGGAGGTGTCGGCTGAAAAAGTGGGCACCCTGAGGAAACTTGCCGGAATTGCCAGCCTGTTCGTTTTCCCCCCCGCCGCCGTGGCCGGGCTGGTGGATTTTGGCGCCGGAGACAATCAGTGCGTTGATCTGGCGGCCGAGGGAAGCAAGAAATAGCCGGAGAAGTCTCCTGATGCCGAGGACGACGGTCCGCCTTCCAGCGGCCTTGCGGAATGTACGGTCATTGAGGTCTGCCGCTCCGAACAGTACTCTTGTGCCGTAGCCGCCTTGCTAGCTACCCGACCCTCGCGCCGTGTATCCAGGCGGAGCGAACGGCTTTCAGACTACGCAAACTAACATGACGAGGAGACATCTCCTCGCTGGAGGGGGAAGATGGATAGACAGAGATTTAACCTGGCCGGATCGGGACTTGGTGTGTGCTTGCTGCTGGCTGCCGGCGCCGGCCATGCCGGTGGCATGACCGCGACAGCCGAGATCAAGGGCTGCACCGACCCTAATATCTCCGGCACGGCCACGCTTACCGAGCAAGTGACGGCGGAGGGGATCAAGGAAGTGAAGGTGGAGATGACCGTGAAAGGCCTGAGCGACGGCAAGCACGCGGTTCACATCCACGAGGTAGGGGCCTGCGAGCCCTGCGGCGCAGCGAAGGGCCACCACGACCCTGGCCCGTTCGGACAGTCGCGGCCGGACAGCGCCGGCGATGAGAAGCCAGCGAAGGACATCAACCATCCCTATCACATGGGTGACCTGATCAATATCGAGAGCAAGGATGGCGTCGGCACCATGAGCCACACGACGAACCGGGTGACGCTTTCACCGGGACGACTGACCATCATGGACGAAGACGGCAGCGCCTTTATCATCCACACGTACACGGACACGTATTGCGACGAGGAAACGGATCTTCACAAGGGCTGCGCCGGCGGTCCGAGGGACGCTTGCGGGATCATCAAGGCAGCGGCTTACTAAATCGCATAGCGCGCAGCGCCGAGGTCGAGCATGGCTCGGCCAGTCGCGAACGCCACGAGCCTGCCGGCGAGTGGCCGGGGCCGAGACGGTTTCCGTCGAGGCGAGTATCGTGCAGCGCAGAGCGCTGCCGGGGCCAGGCGGAGTGGTGTTGTAAAGAGATCAGGTTTCGGTGCGCCCGTAGCTCAATTGGATAGAGTATCGGGCTTCGAACCCGAGGGTTGCAGGTTCGAGTCCTGCCGGGCGCGCCATATATCAGCGGTCTGTTACCAGGTCCGCCGATTACCTTTCTCTGCAAGATACTGCCTGCCTTCCAGGCGTGCCCTTTTAACGACGCCGACCATGACTAACGTGGCGGGTGCCGGCTCGAACAAACGCCATTACGGGACATTGGGCTGCACTCCGTTTCGCCACGGGAACGGCGCTTTTCAATAAGATTGCATCGACCGGGGCGCTGAATCGACCTGCGTGGCAGCCACGAACCGAACAGCGGGGCTTTAATCCCGGATCGTCAGCATTCACACTGTCATTTCCGCAGACCCCGGCTGTCCGGTACAGAAGTATGAGACTCAGATTGAAGGCTGTATTGCCGATCGTGGTGCTGGCGGTTGCTCTGCTATTCGCCCGGCACCTGATCGTCAACAAGCCGGAGCCTGGTCGACAGGCGCCCGCGGAGATCGCCCTGTCAGTGGATGCCACACGCGTGACGCCGGAATCCTTCGATGTGGTCGTCACGGCAGAGGGCACCGTTCAGCCACGCACGGAGAGCACGCTGATACCCGAAGTGTCGGGCCGGATCATTGAAGTTTCACCGGATTTCCGGCAAGGCGGGTTTTTCGAAAAGGGCGAGGTGCTCGTCACAATCGAGCCACGGGATTACGAGCTCGCCCTGGCAACCGCTGAGGCCCAGGTCGCCCAGGCACAGGCGGCCCTGGAGCAGGAGCTGGCGCTGGCCGAGGTGGTCAAGAACGACTGGAAAGAACTCGGCAAGGAGGCGCCCGCACTGGGGCTGAGGAAGCCCCAGATCGCGGCCGCGGAAGCCGCCTTGCTGTCTGCCCAGGCCCAGCTCGAGCGCGCACGGGTCGACCTGGAACGTACTCGCATCCGTGCGCCTTACGCCGGGAGGGTCCTGGAGCAGGCCGCCGATATCGGGCAGTTCGTCTCCGTGGGTACCGTCCTTGCGCAGATCTACGCGGTGGACTACGTGGAAATACCGTTGCCTTTGGGCAATCGCCAGCTGGAATATGTGCAGCTCCCCGAGCGTTTTCGCGATGACTCCGATACGGCAAGGGGGGCCGGGCCGGCGGTCACTATCGAGGCGGACATCGGCCGAACCACCTACCAGTGGCAGGGACAGATCGTGCGGGTCGAGGGAGCCATAGATACCCAGAGCCGACAACTCTTCGTAGTCGCCCAGGTAGACGACCCCTACGCCCGGGGTCCACAGGGACGACCACCGCTGCGCATTGGCCAGTTCGTTCGGGCGCGGATACAGGGGCGAACACTGGACGATGTAATCGTGTTGCCGAGAGCGGCCTTGCGAGAAGGCAGCCAGGTGCTGGTCGTAGACGAAGAAAGCCATCTCCAGCGCAAGACCGTCAAGGTGGCGTGGAGCGACGACGAAAGGGTGGTGGTGAGCGAAGGGCTAGACACGGGCGACGTCGTTACCCTCACCTCCCTGAGCATCGCCGCCAGCGGCACCCTCGTGAGGGCGACTATCGACGGCAGGCTGCCCGATACTCCCATGGCTGACCGCGGCAACGGCTCGGCTGCTACCGGTCAGTCCGGCCGCTGATGCCAGGGAAGACGGCATGAAGCGCCCGATTGCCTGGTTCGCGGAAAACGACGTTGCCGCAAACCTATTGATGCTGACGATCCTCGGCCTCGGCATCTATGCCTTGTCTGCTCGCATCCCTCTGGAGGTCTTCCCGGCCTTCGAGCTGGAAACCGTGATCGTCCGCGTCCCATTCCCAGGAGCCACCCCCTCCGAGGTGGAAGAGGGAATCACTATCAAGATCGAGGAGGCGATCTACGATCTGGCGGGGATCAAGACCATGCGGTCGGTAGCCGCCGAGAACAGCGGCTCGGTCACTATCGAGGTCGAATCGGACTACGATCCCCGGGAGGTTATGAACGACATCAAGGCCAGGGTGGACGCTATCAGCACCTTCCCGGCGGACAGCGAACGGCCGGTCGTGTACGTTCCCGAAATACGCCGCGATGTCATCACCGTGGTGGTCTCCGGCGACCTGACCGAAAGGGAACTGCGGCGAGCCGCCGAGCAGGTTCGCGATGAGCTCAGTAACCTGCCGCAGGTATCCCAGGTCGATCTGAACGGTGTCCGGCCCTACGAAATTTCTATCGAGGTCTCCGAGGAAACGCTGCGACAATACGGCCTCACTCTTGCCGGCGTTGCCGAGGCTGTACGCCGTACCTCGCTGGACCTCGCTGCAGGCGCCGTCCGAACCGAGGCCGGCGAGATCCTGATCCGCACCCAGGGCCAGGCGAGAGTTGGCGAGGAGTTCGAGGACATTGTGGTCCGTACCAGCGACGGCACCCGATTGCAGATCTCCGATATCGGCGCGGTCAGGGACGGCTTCAACGAGGATCCCGTCGACGCCCGGTTCAATGGCCGATCCGCCGCCTTCATCGATGTCTTCCGGGTTGGCGACCAGAACGCCATCGAGGTGGCGGACGCCGTCAAGGAATACGTTTCGCAGGCTGCGGGTCGACTGCCGCCGGGTGTCCGGCTGGACACATGGCGGGATCGATCTCTGGTCGTCAAGGCGCGATTGAACACGCTGGTCAGGAACGCCATCCAGGGAAGCATTCTGATTCTGTTGCTCCTGACGTTATTCCTCAGGGGGAGCGTTGCGTTCTGGGTGCTGATCGGCATGCCGATAGCATTCATGGGCGGCATTGCCATGATGCCGGTTTTCGGAGTCACCCTGAACCTGATCAGCCTGTTCGCCTTTATTCTGGTGCTGGGCATCGTCGTGGACGACGCCATCGTCACCGGAGAGAACATCTATACAAAACTGGAGACCAGCCGTAACTCGCTGGACGCCGCCATCGCCGGTACCCAGGAAATCGCCGTACCGGTCACCTTCGGCGTTCTCACCACCATTGCCGCCTTCATCCCGCTTTTGATGATCGTGCGGGGTCAGCTATTCGCCCAGATCCCGCTGATCGTGATCCCCGTCCTGTTGTTCTCACTGGTGGAATCGAAGCTGGTTCTTCCTGCCCACCTCAAACACACCAAGGTGCGTGGCGACAGTGACAGCGATCATGGCTTGCTGGTGCGGGGGCAGAGACAGATTTCGCGATGGCTCGACCATTCGACCAAGCGGCTGTACGAGCCCGCGCTCCGGGCGGCCATGGTCCGTCCGTACCTGGCCCTTTCAGTTTTCCTGGCAGCAGCCATCGTGCTCTTCAGCCTGGCCATCGGTGGCCATCTCCGATTCATTTTTTTCCCGCGTGTCCAGAGTGAGGTAGCCAGGGCAACCCTGACGATGCCCCCGGGCACTCCCTTTGAGACTACGGCCCTGGCCGTCGATCGGATCGCGGCGGTTGCCGATGAGCTTCGCGACAAGTATGTGGACCCCGCCACGGGCGAGAGCGTGATCATGGATATCATGGCAACGGTCGGCTCGCAGGGGGGGGAGAGTGGCGCTCAGTCAAACGCGGGTCTCGTGGCGTTCGAGATAGTGAAACCCGAGGACCGCACGGTGGAGGTGACGAGTTCCGAGCTGGTACGGGAGTGGCGCCAGCAGATCGGCCCAATTCCCGGAGCGAAGGAACTCAATTTCCGGGCCGAGATTGGTCAGGGAGGGGATCCTGTCGACGTTCAGCTTTCCGGTCCGAATTTCGAGGATTTGCGGAGCCTGGCGGAGAAGGTCAAGGGGCGTTTGCGCAGCTACCCGGCGGTCTTCGACATCGCAGACAATTTCGAGGATGGCAAGGAAGAGATCAAGCTCCGCATCAAACCGGCCGCAGAGCTTCTGGGTCTTACGCTGGACGATCTGGCACGGCAGGTTCGGCAGGCTTTCTACGGATTCGAAATCCAGCGAATCCAGCGCGGCCGCGACGAAGTTCGCGTTTTCGTACGCTACCCGGAGCCCGAGCGGCGCAAGCTGGAAACACTGGAAAACATGCGCATACGCACGCCGTCGGGCGTGGAAGTGCCGTTCGCGGAGGTAGCCATCGCTGATTTCGGTCGCGGCTTCTCGGAAATCCGCAGAGTGGACAGGAGCCGGACCATCAACATCACCGCTGATATCAACAAGGAAACGGCGGATGTAGAGGCTATCAAGCGGGATCTCCTGGGCTATCTGGACCAGCAGGTCTCCAGTTATCCAGGGGTACGTTACAGCCTGGAGGGCGAAGCTCGAGAGCAGAGAGAATCTTTCAGGAGCATCGGCTTCGGCATCATTTTCGTGCTCTTCATCATTTATTCTCTGCTGGCGATTCCGTTCCGATCCTATCTTCAGCCGCTCATCGTGATGAGTGTGATCCCATTCGGCATTGCCGGAGCCATGCTGGGGCATATCATCATGGGTATGAGCCTGACCATCATGAGCATTATGGGGATGCTGGCCCTGGGTGGCGTGGTGGTAAATGACAGCCTGGTGCTCGTCGATTACATCAACCGACTCAGGCGCGAGGGCGTCGAAATGCGGGATGCGGTTTATCGAGCTGGATTAGCCCGCCTGCGACCCGTGCTGCTGACATCACTGACCACGTTCGCGGGACTGACTCCGTTATTGCTTGAGAAGTCCACCCAGGCCCAGTTCCTGATACCGATGGCAGTGTCGCTGGGCTTCGGAATCCTGTTCGCCACCGTCATCACTCTCGTGCTGATCCCCGTGCTCTATCTGCTCCTCGAGGACGTGCGGCGCTGGATTGGACTCGGTGCCCGTCGCCCCGCGGAGCAGACCTGACGGTTTCAATAATTCAGGGCTGATCGGAGGCCCGCGTACCGGCGAACCGGCGGTGGACTTATACATCCCTTTCACGGTAGTGTTGGCCGAATTTCGTCGGCCAAGATCAGCCTATGAGCGCCAATAATTGCAGACGAGCAGGTGTTCTTGCCGGTTGTCTAATGGCGCTCCTGCTAGGCACCCCGGCCAGCGCCTACGACTATCCCTTCGATGATCCTTTCGTCGCGACTGTTGTCGGGACTCCCGCGGACTATCAGGCTGATCTCGACGTTCGGGTTCCGCTGAAGAGACGCAGCATCGAAATCTTCCCGGACCGGGAAGTTCCGGACGTGTTTTTCTACGACAAGAAACTGCGTTATTCCTACGCCTTGCAGAAGGGCCCGGCGCCGCTGGTTTTCCTGATTGCCGGCACCGGCGGGTCCCACGACGGCACGTCCAATCGCAATATCGGCAAAGCCCTGTACAAGGCGGGCTTCCACTTCGTCGCGTTATCGTCCCCGACCCATTCCAACTTTATCGTCTCCGCGTCATCGAGCCACGTACCAGGACACGCCTTCGACGACGCTGCTGATCTCTACAGGGTCATGGAGACGATCTGGAGGAAGCTCGAACACAAGGCGGAGGTCACGGAATTCTTCCTGACCGGCTACAGTCTGGGCGCCTTCAACACGGCATTCGTGATGAATATCGACCAGGAGCGCCAGGCTTTCCGATTCAAACGGGCGCTGATGATCAATTCGCCGATGCGGCTGTACAGCTCGATCTCGCTGCTGGACCGGATGCTGGAGAACATACCGGGCGGCGAGGACAACTTCGGTGCGTTCTACCAGCAACTGATCGATCGTTTTGCCGAGGTCTACACGCGTTCCGACGAGCTCAATCTGAGCGAGGACTTTCTTTACAAGGTCTACGAGATCTACCAGCCCCCCAATGAACGGCTGGCTGCACTCATCGGGACCGCGTTCCGCCTTGCTGCAGCCAATATGGCATTCACGTCGGATGTCATGACGGACTTCGGTTACATCAAGCCCAGCAACGTGAGGCTACGCAAGAACACGGATCTTGCCACCTACAACCACGTGGCCATGCGGCTCGGATTCACTGACTTCTTTCATGCTTATTTCTACCCCTATTACAAGGCGAGGAATCCCGCTCTTACCCGAACCTCGCTGATCGAGGAGATGAGCCTGGCTACTATCGAGGATTTTCTTCGAAACGCGGACAACATCTACGTCACGCATAACGCAGACGATCTGATTCTCGAGCCGGGCCAGATCGATTTCTTTCGCCAGGTCTTCGGCGAGCGCGCGACGATTTACCCCAACGGCGGTCATCTGGGGAACATGACCCAGCGCGATTACGTAGCTCACATGATCGAGATTTTCCGGCCTTAGGATGAGTGCAGCGGTGTCACGGCGACAAGTCTTACGCAGAACGCTGCCAGCCCTGGGGCTGATCATTCTGGGTGTTTTAACAGGTGGCTGCAGCACTGCCCCGGTGGTCGTGGGCGACGAGCCCGAGGAGCCGGTGTTCTCGGCGGATCGTCTGATCCGGCCGGATGTCCAGCAGTTCGACGAGATGGACGATCCGTTCATGGCCTTCAACAAGACCATGTACCGGTTCAACTATCGCGTGGACAAGTACGTTCTCCTTCCGCTGGTGATCGGTTACTACAAGGTCACGCCGTCTTTTTTCCGTGCAGGCGTGCACAATTTCTTCACGAATTTTTTCAATATCCGGACTATCTACAACAGCCTGCTTCAGGGCAGCGGCAGAAAAACGCTGCACACGACAGGCCGCTTCGCCGTGAACACCACGATCGGCCTGCTGGGCCTCTTCGACCCGGCCACGCCGATGGGAATACCCCAGCACCGCGAGGATTTCGGACAGACCCTGGGCAAATGGGGCGTCGGCGCCGGGCCGTACCTGGTGCTGCCCTTGCTCGGGCCCTCATCGGTCAGAGACGGCATCGGTACTGGCGTGGACTGGTACGTCACGACCCAGATCCGTGATGCCATTCTCGATCCGGATCGGACCATGCAGATCATATGGAGCCTGCTCTATGCCATCGATACCCGGGCTCATGTGAAGTTCCTGTACTACGGGACTGGCTCGCCGTTCGAGTACAGTCTCGTGCGAACGCTCTACACCGAGAAACGTCGGCTGGATATCGAGAAGTAGCCATGCCCAGACATCTGTGTATCCCGGTTGCCTTTCTGCTTGCTTGCCTGTTCCTCTTAAGCACTGCACAGGCTGCCGACGAGCGCTCCGCGATCCGGATCGGCGCGACGGCGTCCATGACCGGCAGCTATGCAGTGCCCGGTACCAATCAGATGCAGGGCCTGAGGATGTGGGCAGCGGACGTCAACGCCCGCGGTGCCCTCCTGGGCTATCCGGTCGAAGTAGTCGTTTACGATGATGCGTCGGATCCGGAAACAAGCGCGGCGCTTTACGAGAGGCTGATCACCGAGGATCAGGTCGATTTCCTGGTCGGCCCTTACGGATCAGATATCACCATGGCGGCGGCAGCAGTCGCCGACAGGCACGGCATGCCGATGGTGGCGGCAGGTGCGGCGGCCAGGAAGATCTGGATGCAGGGCTTCGATAACGTTTTCCAGATCGATACCCCTGCCGGGCAATACATGGACCTGCCACTCAAGCTGGCCGGGGAACTGGGACTGTCGCGGGTCGCCTTGGTGTACGCTGACAGCGAATTTCCCCGCGAGGTCGCGGACGGCGTACGAGCGTCCATACGGGCGCTGGAGATGGAGCTCGTGTTCGACGAAGCCTATCCGGAGGACAAGACGGAGTTCTCCGATCTTGCCGAACGAATCATCGCAACACAGCCGGAAGTTCTGCTCGGGGGGACTTACCTGGAGGACTCCATCGGGCTGGTTCGGGCGGCGAAGAAAGCCGGGCTGTCGCCGAAGATTTTCGCCATGACGGTCGGTCCCGCTTTTCGGGAATTTGGTGACGCTCTGGGCGAGGACACCGAGGGCATCATGGGCACGGTCGCCTGGATGCGCAGTGGAAACCTGCCCATGGCTTACGATTTCTCCTATCGCTACAAGCAGAAGTTCGGGGCCAATGCATCGGCCCAGTCCGCCTACGGATATGCGGCCGGCCAGGTGCTGGAGGCCGCCGTGCGGCTGGCGGACTCCCTCGATCAGGGCGCCGTCCGGGAGCAGCTTCAAAGCATGAAATTCCGGTCCCTGTTAGGCCACTATCGGGTGGACGGTGCCGGTATCCAGGTGGCCAAGACCACCTACGTCCTCCAGTGGCAGGGCGGGTATCGCCTGCTGGTCCTGCCCGAAGACCTGCGGGACAGCCCGGTCCGGTTTCCCTTCGTGCCATGGGGTGAGCGCTGACCGGGCCGGCGGCCGTCTGCATAACCGCCGCCCGAAGTTCAAGGGAATACCCGCCCCGTCGCCTGGAGCATGACGGGCTGAGAGTTCCGCTCCTCCGCGCCACGGTTCTCCTGGAAAGAGCTATATATAGGGTAGAGACGCCCGAAGATCCCGCCTGGGAGGGAACGGCCGGCGTCAGGAGGACAGGACCATGCTGGAAAGGAAAACCGTGCCCGGAAATGAGCTGCCGATCCCGTCCGGTCGTCGACCTGACGGCGATACGCTCGGGCAGGACGACCTGGTTCGTTTCAGGAAGCAGCTGCGACAGCGCGCCGAAGCCCTGCGGGCGGAGATTCGGGAAGGTCTTATCAA
>Ga0111153_1084_pt1 | contig 22260 bp, 16 predicted proteins | sample DeeMarSeWOR28_12_FD_80255 | JGI IMG/M metagenome (GOLD analysis project Ga0111153, IMG submission 80255) | Gammaproteobacteria bacterium SG8_31 | reverse complement strand
GCCGGGCCGCCTGCATAGCCGATACGCCAGCCGGTCATCGCGTAGGCCTTGGAGACGCCGTTGACGGTTACGGTGCGGTCGAACAGGGCCGGGCAGGCCGTTGCGAAGCTGACGAAGGGCTCATCCGCCCAGTAGATATGCTCGTAAATGTCGTCGGAAACGATGACGACCTCGGGGTAGCCTTCGAGCACGGCACCCAGCGCCTCCAGTTCCGCTCTCGTGTAGCTCGCGCCGGTGGGGTTTCCCGGGCTATTCAGCACCACCAGGCGCGTCCGGTCGCTCAACCGCGCTTCGAGCTGCGCTGGCGTCATCTTGAAGTGTTGCTCGATGCCGGTTTCGATCATGACGGGCTCGCCTTCCGCGAGCAGCACCATGTCGGGGTAAGAGACCCAGCAGGGCGTCGGGATGATCGCCTCGTCCCCGGGGGCCAGCAGCGCCATGCAAAGATTGAAAAGTGCCTGCTTGCCGCCGGTGGTCACGATAATCTGCGCGGTGTCGTAGTCGAGGCCGTTTTCGCGCCGAAACTTGGCCTGGATCGCCGCCTTGAGCGCCGGCGTGCCGTCGATCGGCGTGTAGCGCGTCTGGCCGGCTGCGATGGCCGCGACGGCGGCATCGCGGATGTGTTCTGGCGTATCGAAGTCCGGCTCGCCGGCGCCCAGGCTGATGATGTCACGCCCCTGTGCGCGCAACTCGGTCACCAGTGCGAGGACCGCACCGGTCGGCGAGGGTTTCACCCGCGCCATGCGTGGCGAAACTGATAAACTCACTGGTTGCCTCCGACAGATCGACGCCAAATGGTACGTGAATCCACCAGCCTGCCCAAGAAATCCTCGGTCGAAGACCGTGACGTCCTGAAGCTCGTCTCCGCCTACAGGCCGGCCGGTGACCAGGGCGCGGCAATCGAGTCTCTCGTGGAAGGCCTCGGGGACGGGCTGGCGCGGCAGATCCTGCTCGGCGTAACGGGTTCCGGCAAGACCTACACAATGGCAAACGTCATCGAGCGCGTGCAGCGGCCCGCGATCATTCTTGCGCCCAACAAGACGCTCGCGGCGCAGCTCTACGGCGAAATGCGCGAGTTCTTCCCGAACAACGCCGTCGAGTACTTCGTCTCGTACTACGACTACTACCAGCCGGAGGCCTACGTCCCGAGTTCGGACACCTATATCGAGAAGGATGCCTCCATCAACCAGCACATCGAGCAGATGCGGTTGTCGGCGACCAAAGCGCTTATCGAGCGTCGCGACGCCGTCATTGTCGCCACGGTCTCCGCGATCTACGGCCTCGGCGACCCGGAGGCCTATTTCAGCATGGTGCTGCACCTCGTGCGCGGCGACCGCATCGACCAGCGCGCGATTCTGCGGCGGCTGGCCGAGCTGCAGTACCAGCGCAACGAGCTCGACTTCTCGCAGGGCACATACCGGGTCCGCGGCGACATCATCGACGTGTTTCCGGCCGAATCGGATCGCGACGCGGTGCGCATCGAACTGTTCGACGAAGAAATCGAGTCGTTGTCGTATTTCGATCCGCTCACCGGCGAGGTGACGCGCCGTGTGGCGCGCCTGACGATCTTCCCCAAGACCCATTACGTGACGCCGCGGGAGACCCTGCTCAAGGCCTGCGATGCGATAAAGGTCGAGCTCAAGGAGCGCCTCGACTACCTCCGTAAACACGACAAATTGCTGGAAGCTCAGAGACTTGAGCAACGAACTTTATTTGACTTGGAGATGATACAGGAGCTCGGCTACTGCTCCGGCATCGAGAACTACTCACGCTATCTCTCCGGTCGGGCGCCCGGCGAACCGCCGCCGTGCCTGTTCGACTACGTGCCGGACGATGCACTGCTGGTCATCGATGAGAGTCACGTCACGGTGCCCCAGCTGGGCGGCATGTACAAGGGTGACCGGTCCAGGAAAGAGACGCTGGTCGAGTACGGTTTCCGCCTGCCGTCGGCGCTCGATAACCGTCCGCTGCGCTTCGACGAGTTCGAGCGACTATCGCCGCAGACGGTCTACGTTTCCGCAACGCCGGGTCCTTACGAGACCGAGCGTGCGGACAACGTGGTCGAACAGCTCGTACGCCCAACGGGCCTAGTCGATCCGGAAGTGGTCGTGCGGCCGGCGAAAACCCAGGTGGACGATGTGCTGTCCGAGATTCGCAAGCGAGTCGCGGCCGGTGAGCGGGTTCTGATTACCACGCTGACCAAGCGCATGGCTGAGGACCTGACCGATTACCTTGGCGAGCACCAGGTGCGGGTTCGCTACCTGCATTCCGATATCGGCACCGTGGAGCGGACCGAGATCATCCGTGATCTCAGGCTCGGCGCCTTCGACGTTCTTGTCGGTATCAACCTGCTGCGCGAGGGCCTCGACATGCCGGAAGTGTCGCTGGTCGCGATACTCGACGCCGACAAGGAAGGCTTCCTGCGCTCCGACCGCTCGCTGATCCAGACCATCGGCCGGGCGGCAAGGAACATCCACGGCACGGCGATCCTGTATGCCGATAATGTAACGGGCTCGATGCAGCGGGCTATCGACGAGACCAACCGGCGCCGGGAACGCCAGCTCGCGCACAACGAGGCGCATGGAATTACGCCGGCGACCATCGTCAAGCAGGTGGCGGACATCATGGAGGCTACGTATCCGGCGGCGAGAGGGGGTCGACGGCGCGTGGCCGAGGATGCCGGCGGGTATGCGTCCATGTCACCGGAACAGCTCATGAAGAAGGCAGCAAAGCTCGAAAAACAGATGCTGAAGCATGCGCGTGACCTGGAATTTGAGGAGGCAGCCCGTCTCAGGGACGAGATTCGCCGCATCCGCCAGGAAGGGCTCGGCCTGCCGGACCTCAAAGCGGGCTGAACCTCTTGCGCCGCAGCAGGGGCTTCAGTATCGTATTGCGCCCGCCGCAGCGGGCGGTAACAAAGATTTTAGGGCGATTAGCTCAGGGGTAGAGCGCCACGTTGACATCGTGGAGGTCGCAGGTTCGAAACCCGCATCGCCCACCAGGTTATGGGGACAGTGACCTCAACTCGCCGGAGTTAAGGTCACTGTCCCCTTTTCGGTCAGGGTCACTGCCCCCTGTTGTGCGGGGGCAACAAAATGACTGATTCCTTTGAAAAAATCGGAGTTCTCCCGGTTGTTTCTTGCACGCGGGGTATATAGAATCGCGTTCCCGTGTAGCTGCCGCATGGCGGCTGCCGGAATACCTGTTGGTTTGAGGAGGACACCGGGATCGCAGTCACGAAGCGCGTCAGGCGAAACGAAGAGATCGACGCCGCCGAAGTCAGGGTTATTGACTCGGAGGGTGAACAGAAAGGGGTCATGTCGGTCCCGGCGGCCATCGAACTGGCCAAGGGCGAGGGCCTCGATCTTGTCGAGGTTGCGCCTACGGCAGATCCGCCAGTGTGCCGGATCATGGACTTCGGCAAATACTTGTTCGAACAGAACAAGAAAGCCCAGTCGGCCAGACGCAAGCAAAAACAGGTACACGTAAAGGAAATCAAATTCCGTCCAGGGACGGAAGAAGGTGATTACCAGGTCAAACTGCGCAAGCTCATCGAGTTTCTCGAGAACGGCGACAAGACCAAGGTCACCTTGAGATTCAGAGGCCGGGAAATGGCGCACCAGGAACTGGGCGCGAATTTGCTGGCGCGGGTCAGGAATGATCTGGAGGAATACGGTTCTGTCGAGCAGATGCCGCAGATGGAAGGGCGGCAGATGATCATGGTGATGTCACCGAAAAAGAAGTAAGTGTTTGTCCTGGGGTCTGGACCCCGGGCTGTCCCCGCCTGCAGCGGCCGGATGTCGAATTGAGGTCCGGTACGTGGTATGGCCAACTAAGTGGAGACGACAAAATGTCGAAGATGAAGACCAACCGGGGCGCTGCCAAGCGCTTCCGGCGGACGGGCAAGGGTGGCTACAAGCGTGCCCAGTCCCACCTCAATCATATTCTTACCAAGAAACCGGCCAAGCGTAAGCGTCATCTCGGGTCCACCGAGCAGATTGCCGATGCCGATGTGAAGAGCGTGCGCCGCATGCTCCCCTACAGTTAAGAGGAGATTGAGAAATGGCACGAGTAAAGCGTGGCGTAACCGCCAAAGCACGCCATAAGAAAGTCCTCGGGGAAGCCAAGGGCTACTACGGCGCTCGCAGCAAACTTTACAAGACCGCGAAGCAGGCCGTCATCAAGGCCGGCCAGTATGAATACCGCGACCGGCGCCAGCGCAAACGTCAGTTCCGCGCGTTGTGGATCACCCGCATCAACGCGGCAGCACGTCTGCATGGCCTGTCCTACAGCCGGCTGATCAACGGCCTGAACCTTGCCAACATCGAGGTCGACCGCAAGGTGCTCGCGGACATCGCGGTGCACGATGCGGAGGGCTTCGGAGCGATTGCCGAACAGGCAAAAGCAGCCCTCGCCAAGAACGGCTGAATCCAGACCGGACGAGGGCGTACTCGCCCCGGGGATCTGAGACGATGCAGGCACTGAGTGAGCTGGTTGAAGCAGCCGCATCGGAAATCGATGCGGCCAGCGACCTGGCCGCGCTGGACGCGGTCCGGGTTTCCTACCTTGGAAAAAAGGGTCAGCTGACGGCGCGGCTCAAGTCGCTCAGTCAGCTGCCGGCCGAGGAGCGCCCGGCGGCCGGGCAGGAAATCAACCGGGCCAAGCAGGATGTCATGGGCCGCATCAATGCGCGCCGCGAAGCGCTCGAATCGGTGGCGCTCGAGGAGCGACTGGCAAAAGACGCCGTCGACGTTACGCTGCCGGGCCGCGGCTACTCGATCGGCGGACGGCATCCGGTGTCGCGCGCCATGTCCCGTATCGAATCGATCTTCAGGAATGCGGGCTTCGGCGTGCGCTCCGGCCCCGAAATCGAGGACGATTTTCACAACTTCACCGCGCTGAATATTCCGGAGAATCATCCGGCGCGGGCCATGCACGACACGTTCTACTTCCCGGGCGGCCGGCTGTTGCGCACGCACACGTCGCCCGTGCAGATTCGCTCCATGGTGGAAGAGGGCGCGCCCATACGCATCATCGCGCCGGGGCGCGTGTACCGCTGCGATTCGGACCAGACGCACACGCCGATGTTCCACCAGGTGGAGGGCCTCGTTGTCGACCGCGGCATCAGTTTTGCAAACCTGAAAGCCGTTCTGCACCAGTTCGTCGAGGCCTATTTCGAGCGCAAGGCCGAGTTGCGGTTTCGGCCGTCCTATTTTCCGTTCACGGAACCGTCCGCGGAAGTGGACGTGCTGTGGGAAGAGGGCAAGTGGCTCGAAATCCTCGGCTGCGGCATGGTTCATCCGAACGTGCTCGAAGCGGCCGGCGTGGATCCGGAAGAATTCACGGGCTACGCGTTCGGCATGGGTATCGAGCGGCTCGCCATGCTGCGCTATGGCGTTACCGACCTGCGCACGTTTTTCGAGAACGACCTGCGCTTCCTCAGGCAATTCAGGTAACTGCGATGAAGATTGTAGAGTCGTGGCTGCGTGAATGGGTCGACCCGGATCTCGATTCGAAGGCGCTCGAGCACCAGCTGACCATGCTGGGGCTCGAAGTCGACGGCGTGGACATCGAAGGCAAGGGTCTCGAGGGTGTCATCGTTGCCGAAGTCGTCGACGTCGAAAAACATCCGGACGCCGATCGTCTCAGCGTCTGCAAGGTCCGCGCCGGCGGTGAGGACACTATCGACGTCGTATGCGGTGCCCCGAACGTAACGGCAGGCATGAAAAGTCCGCTCGCGGTGCCCGGCGTCACGCTGCCTAACGGCATCAAGTTGCGCAAGAGCAAGATTCGCGGCGTGGTGTCCAACGGCATGCTGTGTTCGGCAATCGAACTGGGCCTGGGCGAAGAATCCGACGGCATCATTGCTTTGGCCGATGATGCGCCGGTCGGGATGCCCCTGATCGAGTATCTCGGGCTGCCCGATACCGTCTTCGACCTGGATCTGACCCCGAACCGCGGCGACTGCTTCAGCGTGCTGGGCGTCGCCCGGGATGTCGCCGCACTCACGGGCAGTGCCCTGAAGTCGCCGGACATCGAGCCTGTGGCCGCCACTATCGAAGATACCTTGCCGGTCGAGATTCCGCTGCCGGAGGGCTGTCCGAGCTTCGCCGGCAGGCTCATCCGCAACATCGATCCCGCCGCGAAATCGCCGCCCTGGATGCTCGAACGCCTGCGCCGCGCGGGCCTGCGTGGCATTTCCCCGGTGGTCGATATCACCAACTACGTCATGCTCGAGCTGGGGCAGCCACTCCATGCTTATGATGCGGCGCGCGTGCGGGGCGCCATCCGGCCGCGACTGGCGAAGCAGGGCGAAAAGCTCACGTTGCTCGACGAAAAAGAGGTCGCCGTGAACGACGACACGCTCGTTATCGCCGACGACAGCGGCGCCATCGGCCTGGCGGGGATCATGGGCGGATTGACTACTGCGGTGAGCGACGCGACGACCGACGTATTTTTCGAAGCGGCATTCTGGCCACAGGCCTTCATGGCCGGTCGCGCACGTTCCTACGGCATGCATACCGATGCGTCTCTACGCTTCGAGCGTGGCGTCGATTTCGAAGGGCAGGGGCGTGCCGTCGAACGCGCGACGCAACTGCTTGTCGAAATAGCGGGCGGCGATGCGGGGCCGCTGGTGCACCAGGTTTCCGAGTCAAACCTGCCGCGACGTGAACCGATCACGCTGCGGCGCTCACGTGTGTCGATGCTGCTCGGCCTCGATGTCGCCGACGACGTTGTCGCGGGTGTGCTCACACGACTCGGGCTCGTGGTCAGCGAGAACGAACGCGGCTGGGACGTTGTTGCGCCGAGCTACCGATTTGACATTGCTTCGGAAGTGGACCTGATCGAGGAAATCGTGCGGATCCACGGCTACGAAGCGGTGCCCGAGACCACCGAAATTGCGGCATCACCGCTGGAGCCGGTGACCGAGTCCGTGGTGGACCTCGACCGGGTCGCGGCGACACTCGTTGCGCGCGATTACGAAGAAGCTATCACCTACAGTTTTATCGATGCACGCAGTAACGCACCTTTCGCCGGCGGCGATTCGGAATTGGTCTTGAGCAATCCGATTTCGTCGGAGATGTCGGTCATGCGTTCATCGCTGTTGCCGGGACTCGTGTCGAGTGCCGCGGCGAATATCGCCCGGCAGCAGGACCGGGTACGCCTGTTTGAGATCGGCAAGTCGTTCCACGGCACGCTTGAAGCGCCTGACGAAGTGCTGAGAATTGCGGCCGTTGCCAGCGGTACGGCGCTGCCCGAGCAGTGGGGCGCGGCTTCACGAGCCATTGATTTTTTTGACATTAAAGCGGACCTGGTTGCCCTGTTCCAACTCGCCGGTGACGCCGCCGATGTGAGCTTCCGGCCGTGCGAACACGCGGCATTGCAGCCGGGCCAGGCGGCCGCGGTACTGCGTGGCAATAACGAGATAGGCATCATCGGCAAGCTCCACCCGCGCGTCGCCAAGAGCCTCGAACTCAAGCGCGACGCCTACGTATTCGAAGTCGATGCGCTGCAGGCCCTTGCTTCGGGTGCGCCCGTCGCTCTGCCGGTCTCTCGATTCCCGGTCATACGACGCGACCTTGCCGTCCTGGTCAAGGACGAGGTTTCCGGCGAGCAACTGGTTCAGGCCGTGGCGTCGGCGGTCCCGGAACTGATGCGGGATGTCAGGATTTTTGACATTTACAAGGGCCCGGGAATAGAAGCAGGGCTAAAAAGCGTTGCAATAAGCTTGATTTTACAGGAAACATCGCGCACCCTTACTGACGATGACGCGGACGCCGCTCAAGCCGCGGCAGTGCAAAAATTGCGCCAGACCTTTGGCGCAGAATTGAGAGACTAGCAATAATGGCACTGACAAAAGCAGACATGGCGGAGTCGCTGTTCAACGAGCTTGGACTCAACAAGCGCGAAGCACGCGAACTTGTCGACATGTACTTCGAGGAGCTGCGCGCGTCATTGGCAGTTGGGGAGCAGGTCAAGCTTTCCGGTTTTGGAAACTTTGACCTACGCGATAAAAAAGAACGTCCTGGCAGGAACCCGAAAACAGGCGAAGAGATTCCGATCTCGGTTCCGTCCCGGACAAAAACTAAAAGCACGCGTCGAAGCCTATGCTGGAACCGGGGAATAACGACGAACTACCACCAATTCCTGGCAAGCGTTACTTCACCATCGGAGAAGTGAGCGACTTGTGTGCGGTGAAACCGCACGTGCTCAGGTATTGGGAGCAGGAGTTCCCACAATTGAAGCCCGTCAAGCGTCGGGGCAACCGCCGCTATTATCAGCGGCAGGATGTGCTCATTATCCGGCAGATCCGCAGCCTGCTGTACGACGAAGGCTTTACCATCGGCGGTGCACGGCAGCGCCTGATGGGCGATCAGGCGAAATCGGACGTTTCGCAAAGCCAACAGATTATCAAGCAGTTACGTATAGAACTTGAACAAGTTCTTAAGATCCTGCGGCGTTAACTCAAGCTTCCTATACAGCGGTCGGGCAAGTATCATTGCTCGCCTTCACGCTTACACGTAATTCGGTCGGGGCGTAGCGCAGCCTGGTAGCGCACCACAATGGGGTTGTGGGGGTCGGGAGTTCGAATCTCCCCGCCCCGACCACTTTAGAAATGCAAACCTATGCGGTATTTTCGTTTTTGCCTGTGACGCGAGAAATCAGGCGTTTCGATTTTGCGACAATTTTGTGACAAAGCTCGTCAATATGCGGGCGGCGGAGCGCGGCACTTAGTTCGCCTTGCGCTAAATTACGCCATACAGTGACGGCGGTTGAGCCATTGTGGCCGTTGAGTAGCAGGCTCCGAGAAGTTTGCTGTCATTGCCTTGCGTTGCGTGGGCGTAAATAGTTGGCATGTTCAAAGGTAACAAGAAATGAAGCGAATTGGGTTGTTGTTGATAGTGCTGACGTTTGGCGTTTGGGGCTGCGCTAACGATGGGGGTATGAGTGAGGGCACCAAGCGCGGTGCTGCAACAGGCGCCATAGTGGGACTGACAATGGGTGCGCTGACCGGTGACGGCAGCTACGCGTTGGCCGGCGCTGCGGCCGGCGCTGTCGCTGGTGGCGCGGCCGGCTCATGGGCTGACTACACCGAGGATAGACAGGATTACCGTGCCGAGACGCTCGCGGCGGCGATCGCAAGCAAGGACACAGGTGGCCAAGGCGAGGCACCGGCAGGCTGGAACGATATCGACGCGTTCGTCGGACGCTGGCAGGTTACGATGTGGGGCCAAGATTCCGATGGAAACCGCATTGATGGCGAGGCGAGTGCAACGAGTTCACTCAATACGACCCAAAGCGTGACATTCCAGTTCAAGAATTTCAAAGCTGGCGCCTACTCGTATTCTGATTTAGGTTCGTCGACGCTGAGTTTCGCACCGGACAGGGGCTTCGAGTTGGTCAACCAGTTTGCGACCGACCCGCAGGGAAATCGCTACGTCGGACATTTCGACAATAACGCCAACCGCTACAAATTCTATTTTGCGGGCTCGAACCAGTCGACTTTCTCCGGTATCAAACGTGCCGATTATCGACTGGAGATGCAGATGATAGGACGTGACGTGATCCTCTTTGAGACCTGGGCTAACGTTGGCAGTGAAGAGAAGCGCATTCAATCCTATCGGTTGACGCGTACCTGATCTAGCAGCGAGCCTGACTATTGGCGTGACTGTCTTCGCCATGTGCTAATCGCCTGTCCTCGTCTTCCATGGCGATAGCCTATAGTCAGCATCGGTCTGTCCGCTATTGGCCGCTGGCTGCCGGTAGGGCGTAGGCATTCAAGCCTGATCCAGTGACTGCTCTTGGCCCTTCACAATCTCCAAGGCCATAACGGACCAAGGGCAGGTTACCAGAATAGAAACCTAACTGAGCGCATTGTCGCATTGTGACAATGCTTGCAGGTTTCTTGCGAATGCCGCGCCCCTTTTGCGTTTCAGGCGATGCGAATACCGCATAGCTATGCGGTATTTGACGGTGCTTGATAGTGAGAATATGTGCGCAAAACAATGGGGTTGTGGGGGTCGGAGGTTCGAATCCTCTCGCCCCGACCATTTCGATCATTCCTGGTCGCCGTTGCAGGGACGGTTCGGGAATTGCGCGCTGAGGCGCGCTGCTTCAGCAACACCCCTTTTGTCAGAACGATTGCCGCGCTTCGGGCAGTTTGCGGTCTTCGATGCCCAGCAGAATGGGCTGCGTATGCTCGCGGTAGATGTTCACTTTGGCGTTGTACGCGACGCGCGAGAGTCCGTGTTTGTCCTTGATCGTCAGGCGGCGGATGCTGAATTGACCGCTGCCCATGTTCTCACCGGTCAGGTAGCACTTGATGGCGGTGACCCGTTCCCCGGAAAACTCGAGGCCGCTGAGCTTGGCCAGGTTGCCCTGGGCGCGCTGCAGGAAGGTCACTGCATCGATGTGCGCCTGAGTTTGCGTCGGGTCCGGATTGGGCACCGAGTGATTGGCAAGAAACTCGCCGACCAGGATTTGTCCCGGCAGTGCGGCCTCTATCATGCGGGCGAGTTCGATAGTGACATCGCCCACGATGTAGTCGTGCATGGTCGGGTTGAGGCCCTCGGCCTGGTGGAACTCGTAACAGCTGCCGACATGGAAACAGGCGCGCAAGCGGGGCACCGCTTTGGACGCCGCCTTGCTGCGTGCAATTGCATTGTCGGCGAGCACGATGTGCATGAAATGGTAGAGGTTGACGTTGGCCTCCAGGCCGTCGTCGCGATTCCACACGTAAAAGCCATCGCCACTGGACGACCTCGCGAAATTGATGCTCACATCCTGATCGAGCATCTTCGCGTGCGCAGAGTTCAATGAATACGACAGGCTGTTTAGCTGTGTCATCTGCTCGAATGGCGTCAACAGGCTGAATCCCACGATATCGAACAAGGTAACTGCCCGGCTCGCGACGTAACTGATGCCGTAACGCCGGATCATCTTTTCTATGATCTGCGTTTCGACGGGATGGTCGGACAGAGGCTGCCGCAAGGGCACGTAGACAGGCTTGACCTCGAGCAGCCGTGCGACCTTTTGCATCTGCTCGAAACTGAGCCGGCGGTCGCCCGAAATCAGCTCCGTAATGAATGCCGGAGACACCCGCGGCGGATTCGAACCCGGCCGCGACGACGTGAACTCCGCGATGGCGTAATGGGGCAGGACCAGGATGAGAATGCCTTCGTCGAGCGGCGCCCAGCTAAGGATGTTGTTCTGGCCCAGCGACCAGTGTTCATGAAGGCAACCTTCGAGATGAACGAGGTTACTGCGCTGCCGCAGCCCCATTTCCTGAGCGAGGCCGGCCAATTGATCCAGGTATGGCGAATAATCAGCGATACGCCGTATACCGGATTGAGACAAATCGTCTAGGTCCATTTTTATGCCCGAAGCGACTTTCGCGCGACTGTGTTATTCACTAGAGTTCGCGTGTCACCGCGGTACCGACTCGCAGGAATGGGCCAGCGACCAATTTGACTCCCCGTGGCGGCTGGCATTGACTGACCGGGTACCGTTGAATCAAATTAATGCAGTCTCGGATGTAGCGCAAGTTCTATCTGAAAGCATATGAAGGAACAGGACTTTCAGTTCCCGGCAAAACAGCATGAATCGAGCATTTGACATAAGGCAGGCGGTCCCCGGCGGCGTTCGCGCATGACCTCCGCTGCACCGACAATTGACGCGGTGCGCGCCCTCCGGCACGCACTGGGCGACAGCATCTGGACCACGCCGCTGATGCGTTGCGCCGGGATCGAGGTTGCGCTGGACAACGGCACGGAGGTCTGGGGCAAGCTGGAATTCCTGCAGCGCACCGGGACTTTCAAGGCGCGCGGCGCGCTTGCCAACCTTCGTGCATTGTCGCGGGAGCAGCTGGAGCGGGGGGTTACGGCCGTCAGTGCGGGCAACCATGCCATTGCCACTGCGTTCGCGGCGAGGGAGCTGGGCAGCACGTCGAAAGTGGTTATGACCGGTTCCGCCAACCCTTATCGCATAAAAGCCTGCCAGTCCTATGGCGGCGAGGTCGTGATAATCGAGGATATTCACGAGGCGTTCGAGGTTGCCAGGCGAATCGAACAGGACGAAGGCCGTTATTTCGTGCATCCCTTCGAAGGGCCGGCCGTGGCAACGGGCACGGGCACGGTCGGACTGGAAATCTGCGACCAGCTCGACGCCTTCGACGCACTGGTCGTGCCCATCGGCGGTGGAGGCCTGATGGGCGGCATCGCCAGTGCAGTCAGGCAGCTGCGCCCGTCGGCCGAGATTATCGGCGTGGAGCCGGAAGGTGCGAACACGATGCGGCTGAGTTTCGACGCCGGTGAGCCCCGCTCCATCGACAAGGTGCGCACGATTGCGGACAGTCTCGGCGCGCCCTATGCACTGCCATACTCGTTCGAGCTATGCCGAGCGAATGTCGATCGCCTGGTGGAGGTGACTGATCTCGAGTTGCGCAAGGCGATGGGATTTCTGTTCCAGCGCATGAAATTCGCCGTTGAGCCGGCCTGCGCGGCGTCAACGGCAACTCTCGTGGGGCCTTTGCGTGACGAGTTGGCGGGGAAGCGCGTCGTACTGGTTTTTTGCGGCAGCAATATCGACTGGGGCACTTTCGCGGAGCAGGTCATTGTCGACGACTGAACAGTTCCTGGCGGACCTCGCGGACCTTGTCGGGGAGGCGGCCTGTGTCACCGATGAACAGGCACTCGAACCGCATGTAACGGAATGGCGCGACGTCCTGCACGGACGCGCACTTGCCATGGTTTTGCCGGGCACTACCGCGCAAGTCGCCGACGTCGTCAGGCTGTGTGCGAGCACCGGAGTTGCCATCGTGCCGCAAGGGGGCAACACCGGCCTCTGCGGCGGAGCGATACCGGACGAGTCCGGGCAACAGCTGATCCTGTCGCTGTCGCGACTCGACAGGATTCGTTCGATCGATCCGGAGGACTTTTCGATGGTTGCGGAGGCAGGCTGCATCCTGGCTACGCTGCAGGAGCAGGCGCGCGCCGTCGATCGCTACTTCCCGCTGAGCCTGAGCGCGGAAGGGAGCTGCCAGATCGGCGGCAATCTCGCGACCAACGCAGGTGGAATCAATGTCATTCGCTACGGCAATGCGCGGCAGCAGGTCCTCGGTCTCGAGGTCGTGCTTGCTGACGGCAGCATCATCGACGGCCTGAGATCCCTCCATAAGGACAACGCGGGGTACGATCTCAAGCAACTGTTCATCGGCAGCGAGGGGACACTGGGGATAATCACTGCCGCCACGCTCAGGCTTTACCCGCTTCCGGACGATACCACCACGTTACTGGTGACGCTGCCGGACGCCGGCAGTGCCGTAACACTGCTTGCTCGAATGCGCGCAGGGCTCGGCGACCGCATCGAGTCGTTCGAGCTGATTTCGAAGTTTGCGTTGGATCTCGTAGACAGACACGTCGGTGGAGCGACGCTACCGTTCAAGCCGTCCGGCGATTGGTTCGTCCTGACCGAGGTCGCAGTCGATGACGACGAAGATCGGCTCGAAGGGCTTCTCGGGGACGCCTTCGAGCAGGGTCTGCTGATCGATGCCGTGATCGCCAAGAATATCGCCGAAGCGGAGGCGCTCTGGCGTGCCCGCCACGCGATTTCGGAGGCGCAGAAATTCGAGGGGCCGAGCATCAAGCACGATATCTCGGTGCCGGTCGGGCGAATGCAGGTATTCCTGCAGCGCTGTGCGGAGCGCCTGCAGCAGCAGGAGCCATCGGCGAGGCCCGTGATCTTCGGCCACGTTGGCGACGGCAACCTGCACTACAACCTGACGGTACCCGATGAGCTCGCTGCCGATGCGAGCCGGGTCCGGCGGGTCACGGAGACCATATACGACCTCGTGGCCGAACTCGGTGGGAGTTTCAGCGCGGAACACGGGGTCGGCGTCACCAAGCGGGCGTGGCTGGAACACTACCGGGGATCCACTGAGATCGAGTTGATGCGGCGATTGAAACAAGCTCTCGATCCAAAGGGCCTGCTGAATCCCGGCAAAGTAATCTGACGACCAGTTCCGCGTGTATCCTTGACCATGGCGATAAACTTGGTGAGATATGGACTGAGCCGGCGAGCTCTTCTTGGTGTTGACGAAACATGAGTGCCGAATCCGACAATTTGCGCGTGACCTTCTCTGACCAGCTGGCGAGCTTCGAAGACCGGCTGGCCGGCAAGGAGGACGAAGTGCAGATGCTGGCCGATATCAGGGAGGCCATCGGCCGCCTGCTCGAAGCGAGTGGCGGCAGCGAGGCGGAAATCCGGAAGGAACTGCAGGAACGCTTCGACTCGGGTGCGCTGCGCGAGGAGACCTTCCAGCTCGTCAAGTCGATGCTCGATCGATACGTCACGGAGCAGGTGCCGACCAGCAATGTCGAGGATGACGCGCCTGCCAATGACGATCCGTTCGGCAGTACGGACGTCATAGCAACCGACGTGTTCGAAGCGGACAGTGCCGACGATAAGGTGCAGGTCGGGTCGGTCCTGCGCGATCGATTCGTACTCCAGGAGCGCGTATCGGGCGGCAGCATGGGGGTGGTATACAAGGCGCTGGACAGGCGTCTCGCAGAAGCGGGTTCGCAGGAACCCTGGGTCGCGATCAAGGTGCTGTCACCCCAGCTCGCAAAAAATGGCAACGCTCTGCGCGCCCTCCAGCAGGAGGCGGCCAAGAGCCGGTGCCTCACGCACCCGAACATCGTGCGGTTCATTGATTTCGATCGTGACGAGGAGCTTTATTACATCGTCATGGAGTGGCTCGACGGCCGCACCCTTGCGGAGATACTCGATTCGCCCGACAGCAGAAAAATCGATGTCGAAACTTCCTTCCGCATCGTGCAACAAATCGGCAAAGCTCTGGAATATGCGCACCGTTGCGGCATCGTTCATGCGGACGTAAAACCCGGCAACATCATGATCCTCCCAACCGGCGAGGCAAAGCTGTTCGATTTCGGCGTAGCCCGGGTTCAGCAGCGGCAGAGGGCAGACGCGGACGACTTCGACCCGTCGATGCTCGGAGCGCTGACGCCGGCTTACTCGAGCATGCAGGTGCTCACCGGAGAAGACCCGGTCCCATCGGACGACGTATTTTCACTGGCCTGTCTGTTCTACCGGCTCGTTGCCGGATACCGGGTATTCGGTCCGCGAAACGCCGCTGAGGCCGCAGCAGTGGGCATGACACCACAGCGCCTCGCCGGTATCAGCGACGAGCAATGGACCGCGGTCCGCAAGGCCCTCTCCTACGCGCGCGTCACCCGCTTTGATTCCATGGCCGGCTTCCTGGGGGCGCTTGGCTATAAACCTGCGGAGAGCACGGTTGCGCCGGACGTTACCCGTCACGTCCAGTTCGAAAGCAGTGGTGGCTCGGCAAAATGGCTCGTCGCGCTGGTCATCCTGTTGTCGTTGCTCGGGGTCGCTGGATACCAGTTCGGGATTTTCGACGAGATACTGCAGAGGCTCGATCCGGGATCGACGCAGACCCGGAACATGCCGGCGCCCGCAGCTGAGGCGGTCCTGCCGGCGGATAGTCGCCAATCGGATTCCGTGACGGCGGTTACGGATCCGGAAGTGCCGGACGAATCGCCGGCAAACACAGCGGTCGTCGAGGCGCCGGTCGGTGTCGAGCCGCAGCTTGCCGCTGGAACTCCGATTGCGGAGTCCCAGGCGAGCGTTGCGGAAGACCTGGAACTTATCGACCTGAACGAACTGGCGCAGCCGGACGTCGAAATCTTCATCGATCCGGCATCCTTCCTGCGGCAGACCAAGTCGATCACACTTCGTGAAGACGGTCCGTCCATCAGCGTTGAAATCGTCCGCGCGGAGCCGCTCGAATTGCCGATGACGCTGCGGCTCGAGGAAGTCGGGTTCAGTGGCAACCGGTCGCCGTGGCGCTCCGGCCAATTCGAGATTTCCAACGGCGGTTACGTGGAGTTCCTGGCGGGTGAGTCGACCGCCCTGGTCACGCTGGCGATGGCGTCGGACTCCCGCCGCGAAGCAGACCAGATGTCCACGCTGAGAATTCGCGAGGTCGATACTGCCGCGATCACCCTGGCTACGATTGATCTGGTCCTCGAAGACGACGACCAGCGGCGTTTCGAAGCGGAACTGCCGCCGAATACCGTGGCCTTTGCAGTGAGCCAGGTGTCCGTGCGCGAACGCGATCCGGCCGTGCAGGTTGATCTCATGCGCTTTAACCCTGACGCAACGCGGCTCGTGGTAAACACCGAAATTCTCGACATTACCGCAACCGCAGGCGAAGACTTCTTTCCTCCGGGCAACGGATTCGTGGTCTTCGGTCCCGGGCAGCGGTCCGCGCGAATCCTCATTCCGCTGGTGCAGGACGCGGAGGTCGAAGGCGACGAGGCGTTCGTGGTCGAGCTGACGACGGACAATCCGACGGAACAGGACGGCGTGCACAATCGCGTCGCCGTCATGATCCGCGACGACGACTAGGGCCTGCCGCCATTCATTGCTAGACTTCGAGACCGCCCCGGGTTGGGGGTCCCCGAAACTGCAGAGCACACTGTATGAGCGAGAAGGAATTACGGCGCTACTCACGCGTCGTCGTCGACGGCAATGAACAAGCACCGAGCCGGGCAATGCTTCGTGCCGTCGGCTTTACGGAGGACGACTTCAAGCGGCCACAGATCGGCATCGCGTCGACCTGGAGCATGGTTACGCCGTGCAATATGCACATCGACGGACTGGCGAGGGAAGCGGCACAGTCTGCCGATGCAGCAGGCGGCAAGGGCGTCGTGTTCAACACGATCAGCGTCTCGGACGGTATTTCCATGGGTACGCCGGGCATGCGCTACTCGCTTGTGTCCCGCGAAATCATCGCGGACTCGATCGAGGCTGTAACGGCCGCCGAGGGCTTCGACGGCATCGTGGCGATCGGTGGCTGCGACAAGAACATGCCAGCCTGTGTCATGGCTATGGCGCGGCTCAATCGCCCGGCCGTATTTGTCTATGGCGGCACGATCAGGCCCGGTGCACATCGTCGCGACATCGTGTCCGTGTTCGAAGCGGTCGGGGCATTGTCCGGCGGTAAAATCAGCGACGCCGAGCTGCTGGAAGTGGAACAGACGGCAATTCCCGGTCCCGGGGCGTGCGGCGGCATGTACACGGCGAACACGATGGCTTCCGCCATAGAAGCGCTCGGCATGAGTCTTGCGAACAGCTCGGCGCAGGAGGCCGTTTCCGAGCACAAGAAAGAAGACTGCCGGCAGGCCGGTGCCGCCGTGATGCACCTGATCGAGAACGACATCAAGCCGCTCGACATCATGACCCGTGAAGCGTTCGAGAATGCCATTACGGTCGTCATCGCGCTCGGTGGGTCGACAAATGCCGTTCTGCACCTCATCGCGATGGCGCGCGAGGCCGACGTCGAGCTGGGACTCGATGACTTCACCCGTATCGGTGCCAGGGTGCCGGTGCTTGCAGACGTGAAGCCCAGCGGCCGGTACCTGATGGCGGAACTGATCGCTATCGGTGGCATCCAGCCACTGATGAAAAGGCTGCTCGACCGCGGGCTCCTTCACGGCGACTGCATGACCGTCACGGGCAAGACGCTCGCCGAAAATCTCGCGAACGTCGAAGACTATCCGCAAGGTCAGGACATCGTTCGCGATTTCGACAATCCGATCAAACCGGATAGTCATCTCGCAATCCTTTATGGAAACGTTGCGCCGGATGGGGCCGTCGCGAAGATCAGCGGCAAAGAGGGCCTGCGGTTCGAAGGCAAGGCACGGGTCTTTCATGCCGAAGAGGAAGCGCTGCAGGCCATACTCGATAATTCCATCAAGGGCGGTGACGTTATCGTTATCCGCTACGAAGGACCCAAAGGCGGGCCGGGCATGCGCGAGATGCTGTCGCCAACCTCGGCGATCATGGGCAAGGGTCTCGGCACCGAGGTCGCGCTGATAACGGATGGCCGATTTTCGGGTGGCAGCCATGGGTTCGTGGTGGGCCATATCGCACCTGAGGCGGCCCTCGGCGGGCCCATCGCGCTGCTCGAAGACGGCGATACCATCGTAATCGACGCGCAAACCAAGGAAATAAACGTCGCAATCGATGCCGCGGAGATGGCTCGCCGGCGGCAGCATTGGCGACGTCCACCGTCGGCAGTACAGCGCGGAGCCCTTGCAAAATATCGCGCTGAGGTGTCGTCGGCCTCGCAGGGCGCCGTGACGGTCCCGCCGGAGTGGGACGAGTAGCGATGGTCTACTTGACCTTTGCCGAAAGGTCGGCTGTACTTTGGCGATGAACTTTTCCGACGCCTGCGTAAAGTGCCGACGCGTTCCCTATGCGAACGCGCAAGAACTCATAAAACAAATGGCGCGCCAGAGGTGCGCGGGCGTCAATGGCGGCAGTACCGGCTAGCGATAAAGTCCGGACGCTGTCAACGAGCCCGCGAGGATTTCCTGGCGGGTTTTTTTTGTCTCGATGAATGGCACGGAACGGCGATAACACCATGAACGAAGCAGAGTTCGAAGCCAGCGGCGCATTGGGAGCGTCGCCCGAGATCGCGGCTTCCGACTGGGTCGTAATGAAGTTCGGCGGCACCAGCGTCTCGTCCGCAGCATGCTGGGAGACCATTGCGCAGCTGGTTCGTAACAGGCTTGCCACTGGACTGAAACCGGTCGTCGTGCACTCGGCATTGCAGGGCGTGTCGAACGCCCTGAGCGCACTGTTGGCGTCGGCGGCGTCGGGCGGCTCGACCGAGGGGCTCGCAGAAATCAGGCAACGCCATTACGATCTTGCGCGCGAACTCGAGCTGGACGGTCCCGCGCTGCTCGACAACTACCTCCAGGAGCTCGACCAGTTGATCGCCGGCATACGACTGGTGCGCGAAGTGAGCGTTCGCGTCCGGGTGCGGATCATGGCGCTCGGCGAACTCATGTCGACGCGTCTCGGCGCCGCTTACCTCGAGCGGGTCGGCATACCGACACAATGGATGGACGCCCGCGACATGCTCGTGAGTTGCGGCCGCGCAAACCGCGGCCGTAGCCGCAGTTACCTTTCTGCAACCTGCGAGCATTCGCCGGACGAGGCGCTCCGGGTGCGCATGGCCGCAACGGGCAAGGTCATCCTTACGCAGGGCTTTATTGCCCGCAATCCGCAGGGCGAGACCGTGCTTTTGGGGCGAGGCGGGTCAGACACGTCGGCCGCCTACATGGCGGCGAAACTGCAGGCGCGGCGTCTCGAAGTGTGGACAGACGTTCCCGGCATGTTCACGGCTGATCCCCGCGTAGTGCCGTCAGCGAGGCTGCTGGTGGCGCTGCATTTTGACGAGGCGCAGGAACTGGCTTCGGCCGGCAGCACGGTGCTGCATCCGCGTTGCCTGTTGCCGCTGCGGCTCGCCCGGATTCCACTGTTCATTCGCTGCACCACGAACCCGGAGCTGGAAGGGACGGTAATCTCACTGGTCACGGAGGAAGTCGAACCGCAGGTCAAGGGTATCTGCATGCGCAACGGCCTTACGCTGGTTTCCATGGACAGCGTCGGCATGTGGCACGAAGTCGGGTTCCTGGCGCGGGCATTCGGGGTCTTCAGCGACAACGGCGTATCGGTCGACCTGATTTCAACCTCCGAGACGAACGTCACGGTGTCTATCGATACGCCGGACGGGGAATCCGGCGAAGACATCCTGCAAGGACTGGTCGCGGACCTGGAGCCACTGTGCAATGTCAGGCTCATTACACGATGTTCGGCGGTCAGCCTGGTCGGGCGCAAGATCCGGACTTTCCTGTCGCGCCTCGCGCCCGCGCTCGAGGTATTCGAGGAAGAACGCATCCATCTCATGTCGCAGGCGGCAAACGATCTGAACCTGAGCTTCGTGATCGACGAGCAACAGGGCGCCAAGCTCGTTCGCAAGCTGCATTCCTCGATTATCCGCAAGACCGGCGGCAGTCCTGCGTTCGGGGCGAGTTGGGAGCAGCTGTTCCGCGCGGAGACGGCGGTCGCACATACGCCCGACGCATGGTGGATGAAAAAACGCGAACAGCTGCTCGACATCGCGTCCGAAAAACTCAACGCGTACGTCTACGACACGGACAGTGTACGCAGCGCAGCGCGCGTCATGCTCGGCCTCGACAACGTTGACCGGGTGCTGTACGCGGTCAAGGCCAACTTCAATGCAGATCTGATCCGCCTGCTCGATGCCGAGGGCTGCGACTTCGAGTGCGTCTCGCCAGGCGAAGTCGAGTGGCTGCAGGAAGTCATACCGGATCTCGATCTCGACCGGATCCTGTTCACGCCGAATTTTGCTCCGCGCGAGGAATATGCCTGGGCACTCGACAAGGGCCTGCTTGTGACTCTCGACAACCTGTATCCGCTGCAGGCATGGCCCGAGGTGTTTGCCGGGCACAAAATTTTCGTGCGCATGGATCCGGGGCAGGGCAGAGGTCACCACGAGCACGTGAAGACCGCGGGTGTGCATTCGAAATTCGGTGTGCCGCTGTTCGAGGTTGACGAACTGCAGAGGCTCACGCAGGAGGTCGGCGCGGACGTTGTCGGAATCCATGCGCACAGCGGCAGTGGCGTCCAGGATCCGGAAGCCTGGCGCAGCGTTGCCGTGCAACTCGTCGGTATCGCACAACGTTTTCCAAACGTTGAGGCCATCGATCTGGGCGGCGGTCTCGGCGTTGCCGAAAAGCCGGGCGACCGGCCCTTCGACCTGCAACGACTTGATGCGCTGCTCGCCGAGGTTCGCCAGAGTTATCCGCAATATGCGATCTGGCTGGAGCCGGGACGCTATCTCGTGGCCCGTGGCGGCGTGCTGCTCACGCACGTAACGCAGGTCAAGGGAAAAGGCGACATGCGCTATATCGGCGTCGGGACGGGCATGAATTCCCTGATCAGGCCCGCGCTCTACGGCGCGTATCACGAGATCGTCAACCTGACCCGGGCCGGGGAGGCACCGAGCGAGACGGCTACGATCGTCGGACCGATTTGCGAGACGGGGGACCGCCTTGGAACCGACCGGTTGCTGCCGCCGTCGCGTGAGGGTGACGTTATTCTCATCGCGAATGCAGGCGCGTATGGTTACGTCATGAGTTCGCAATACAACCGCCGCGAAGTCGCCCCCGAAGTCGTCATCTGAATCGAGGAGGCCGCACGTGAAACTCTACTGGTCGCCGCAGACGCGCTCCACCCGGGCGCTGTGGATGCTCGAGGAAGCGGGCGTGGATTACGCCCGGGAACTCGTCGATATCCAGAATCCGGATCGCAGGAATACGGCGGAGTTCCTCGCAGCCAGTCCGATGGGCAAGGTGCCTGCGCTGGTCGATGGCGAGGTCAGGATGTCCGAATCGGCGGCCATCTGCCTGTATGTCGCCGACCGCTACGCGCCCGGGACACTGGCGCCTGCGATCGACGACGCCCGGCGCGGCAAATTCCTCTACTGGTTGATGTATACGCCGGCCGTCATCGAGCCCGCGATGTCCGAGAAGTTCAACGGCGTTGAAACGAATCGCTATCGATCGGGCTGGGGCGACTTCGAACTCATGCTCGAGACCCTCGAGCGAGGCATCGCGGGTAACAGCTGGATTCTCGGTGAGACATTCACGGCTGCCGACGTCATGCTTGGATCCAGCGTGGTGTTCATGCGCATGTTCGACATGCTGCCCGACTCGGCCGTGCTGGGCGCGTACGCAGATCGCTGCCTCGCACGGCCGGCCTACCAGAGGGCGATCGAGCTGAATGAACCGTCCGCGACGTAGCAACGCGCCGAGGTTGCGATCGCGCTTCGAGAAGCGCTGCTACGGAATGTCGGCGTGACGTTCCTGCAGACGTGAGACGACCTGCCCGAGATCGAGTTCCTGTGCATGCAGCAGCACGAGCAGGTGATAAACGAGATCGGCCGCCTCGTCGATAACGTCTTCGCGATCGTCGCCTACCGAGGCGAGCGCCAGTTCCACGGCCTCTTCGCCGACTTTCTGCGCGATGCGCTGCCGGCCGCCGGCAAGCAGGCTTGCCGTGTAGCTGCCGGGCGCGGGATTCTCGATGCGGTCGCGAATGACTGCTTCCAGTGTCGCCAGGAAGGCGAGGTCGTTATTGCTCACGTCAGTCCCCTGCAGGTCGTATGTCGGTTCCTTCGGCGCGGAGATAGCGCTTGAGGTCGCGGATGTCTATTTCCGCGCTGTGAAAAACGCTGGCAGCAAGCGCCCCGTCGACGTCCGCGATACGAAAGACGTCGCGAAAGTGCTCGACCGACCCTGCGCCGCCCGACGCGATCAGCGGCACGCTGCAGACGTTCCGCAC
>Ga0111153_1054_pt1 | contig 22969 bp, 15 predicted proteins | sample DeeMarSeWOR28_12_FD_80255 | JGI IMG/M metagenome (GOLD analysis project Ga0111153, IMG submission 80255) | Gammaproteobacteria bacterium SG8_31 | reverse complement strand
GGACAGTTCCTGTCAGCCGCCGGGCCCGAAGATGTGTGAGAGCGCTTCGGACTGCCCGCCTCCACACAGTGGATGATGCGGTGGCTCAGTCTCAAACGATTGCTCAGGGTTCTGTATTGGTTCATAGGTTGGGACGTCTGTTCGCCCTACTGACCACGGGAACCGGTCATCTCCGTCTCAGACGATCTGCCCTCCGGAGAGCCCTTCATTGGTGAGGCTCATGGCCTCCGTCAGTGCACGGATCAGAAGACGACGCACGGCGGCCAGGTCGTTCGGGTCTCCCCGGTATTCGGCTCGCCAGATTTCCGAACCGTCATCGGAAGACAACAGCTGAATCTGGACAACCAGTTCCTGACCAAACGCTCGCCGATCCACCGAAGTGAGCAGCAGGATTTCGGCGCTTCGATCGTCGAAAGGGTCCGCTTCGGAACCGCTCGCAGCCACCGATAGTCCGCGAATCCGCAGCCTCAGGCCCTCGCCGGAATCCGGCAGTTCCGCCCCGGCAAGCACCGCCGAACCGGCGGCAGCCGGCGTCAGGACGATCTCCGGAACGCCTTCCGGCTCTCCGGCGACCTGCATGCAGGTCAGCGGCAGGGCTCCGGCGGCAAACACCGCGACGGCTGCGGCGCCCCAGACGCCGAGTCCGCCGGCGAAATGAACCCGGCCCATTTTCACCGCCAGCAGAGCGGCAATGGGAAACCCCCCGAGAATCGCGTAGTAGACCAGCTCGGGCACGTTCGAGCCGGCGTTCTGCCAGGCGATAAATCTCACCAGAAGCCAGGCCAGACAAAGATAGAGAAACAGGGCTCGCGCCACCGCAGGCCATGGCGTCCCCGGGGATGTGCGCCGCGTCAAGGCGCGCTACCCTGATTCAGCCGAGTTTCGCTCAGTTGATCGTCAGTCATCAGAATTTTGTCTCCCTGTCAGATGTCCCGGCCGAGCCTACCGGGAATTGCCGACCATCTTTATTTTATCGGGTGGAGCCGGCAAATTTTCCAGATCCCGGACGGCATCCCCCATGGCCGCCACCTCATCCCGCAACGGCTCCATTGCGACATTTATCTCTGGCTGCGAAAGAAACTCTCCGGCAGGGGGAAACTGCGCGAGTGGAATGTAGTCTCGCCACCCCTGCTCCATCGCCGTTTGGATTCGCGCCCGGGCCTCGTCGAAGCGGTTGTCCATATAGTGCACGACCGCTTCCCAGGCACTCAATCCAGGCGTGTTCCAGCCCGCGTCGCGCGCGGAGCGCGCCTCCTGGGCGGCCCTGATCAGGACATCGGCAGAACGGGTTTCGTCACCCAGTTCCCGGTATCCCAATGCCAGCATGGCCAGAACGCCGAGCCTATCTTCCGGCGACATCCCGAATTCCCCCAGTGCCGCCAGACTTTCCTCCAGGAGTGCGGTTCCGGTGGCCGGCTCCCCGGCGGCAATATCCGCGATCCCTCTCCACATCAGGGCACCGACCTTTTCCTTTTCCTGCCCGGAATCAGCCCGGAGCGAACCGGCGATCCCCTTAATCTCGTCGAATCTCCCCTGGGCGAGAAACAGATTCATCCGCGCAGCCGCCACATTCATTTTATCGCCGATCATACCCTCAGCCCGGTTCAGAAAATCTTCCGCCCGTTCGAAGTCTCCCAGCGAGATCATAGTGAGCGCCAACGCCAGTTCACTGACTCCGTCTGAAGCCTCCTGGGTTCCCCAGAATGCCCAGCGGGCAGCCTCGTCCAGCCGGCCGTAGGAGCGATGAAGCTGCGAAAGCTCGAAGATGAGCGCCGAATCCCCACGCTCCACGTCGCGAACTGCCATTAGCACGCGCTCTGCGTCGTCGTAACGACCGGTCGACGCATATGCGCGGGCAAGATTGCGATTGACCACGGGATGCAGGGGATCCACCTGACGGGCGCGCCGGTACTCTTCCATGGATGCGAGCGGCCCGGTCGTCTGGTCCAGGACCAATCCAAGCCACATATGCGCCATGGAGTAATTGGGATTCAGGTTGATGGCGCTGCGCAGCGCCAGTTCCGCCGCCGTGCTGTCACCCTGGTTGAAACGCAGGAGTCCGAGAGACGCGTAGGCTTCGGCCAGATCCTCGTCCAGCGCCAGCGCCCGCGCCACCGCCGGTTCGGCCTTGGCCACGGCTTCCGAGCTCTCCATGTCCCCGTAACCGTCGAGAAGCAGATAGGTGTCGGCCAGCCCGGTGTAGGCGAGCGCGAACCCGGGATCGGTCTTCACGGCCTGCTGAAACAGATCCAGCGCCCTTCTGAGGGACGCCGGCGTGCGCTCGTGCCAGTGATGACGCCCGAGCAGATAAAGGTCGTACGCCTTTATGTCCTGCGTGGCGGCCACGCCGCGAACCCCGGGCGATACCCCGACCAGCTCGAGCCTGAGAGCCTCCACGATAGATCGCGCGATCTCGTCCTGAATGGCGAAAATATCGTCCAGCCTGCGGTTGTAGGTGGCCGACCAGATCGGGAAACCGTCGTTCACGTCAATCAGGTTCGCGGTAATCCGGACCTGGTCCCCCGCACGGCGCACGCTGCCCTCCAGAACTGTCTGGACATTCAGCTTCTCTCCGATGGCTCGCACGTCTTCCTGCCTGCCCTTGAAGGCGAAGGAGGACGTTCGAGCGGCTACCCGGAGACCGTCGATACCCACCAGGGAATTAAGCAATTCCTCCGAGATGCCGTCGCTGAAGTACTCGTTATCCCCGGCTTCGCTCACGTCGACAAAGGGCAGTACGGCAATGGATTGCTGACCGGCGCCCTGGGGCCCGAAAATCCCCTGCTGCGCCACCAGGTAGGCGATGATTGCCAGCAGGACTCCGATCACGATCAGGTCGATTCCGACCCGCGCGACCTTGTGGACCTCGGATGCCCGCTCCGGGGCGGGAGCCGTTCTGACAACCCCCCTGGGCGTCAGATCGAAAACCCAGGCGAGCAGCAGCGTAATCGGAAATCCTGCCATGGCGGCCACCACTACAGCGGTCACCGTCCAGTCCGGTGCCCGGAGCGCCGGCAGGACAACAGAAGACACCTCGATGAGAAGCCAGGCGATGACCCCGTAGGCGGCAATGACCCGAAACACTTTCCTGCGCTTCAGATCTCTCACCATCGGCGAAAGAACAGATTCCTTGCTGCTGTTCATCGATATGTCGCTGTGGTCGACGTCTGCCATGGTGAAATAACTGCGCGTTTCATTGTATAGATATCTTGCGGTGCCGGGTGTTCCCGCCGTCTTGTTCTGGCTTCCTTCCGTCGTGGCGACCGCACCGCCGCGAGGCATACACGAAAGCTTCTCCGGACCATTTGACGATACCCCGGGTCCCGATTAGGCTTGCCGAACATTCCCCTCGCAGGAACCACTCCATGAGCCTCAGAGTCACCTTCGAGCTTCGCGATTCCGATCTGAGCCACTTTCGCAAGATTATGCGAGAGGCTCGAGAAGTGGCCGCCGAGCATTCCCCGGAGGAGGTATTGGCCTCCGCCCACGGTCTCCTCGCGTCGGTCGAGAAAGTCGAGCTTCCGGACTTCGTGCGCGGTCGGCTCGAGCGGATCAAGATTCTCATCGACATGCTGGAGGATGAGGAGTGGCAGCTCCCCAGGGAGGAAACCGACCGGGTCATGAACGCCCTCGCCTACTTCGCGGAACCGGAAGACCTGATTCCCGACCATGTGCCGGGCCTCGGATTTCTCGATGACGCGATCATGGTGGAACTGGTATGCCGGGAGTTCCGATTCGAGATCGAGGCCTACTCCCGGTTCTGCCGGATGAGAAAGGCGGAAGAGGAGCGCGGCGCGAAAGGAAAGCTGGCCGACAAGGACGCCCGTGAAAAGTGGCTCAGGGAATATCGCAAGCAGCTCCACGGCTGGATGCGGGAACGCCGCCATAGATCCCGGCCGGCCAGCCGGCGCAGCGGCGGCAAGCGGTCACCCTTTTCCCTGTTCTGATTTTGACGATCGCGACGGTAAACGCCGGCCGCTTCGCTGCCTCGCGCTGACCTCCCAGGCAACCCAGGAAGAGGCTGGGGAATCCGACGCCACCTCCATGTCAGCGCGGGAGACCCGCCGCGGATACAGGCCTTCTGTGTGGCTTCGGGGCGAGACCACCCACCGCTCGGGGAGAAACCGGCGACACCGATCGCGAATCGCCTGGAGCCTGAGAACCGCGTAATGCATGGCGAACGCCGTATCTTCCAGCCTTGACTAGGGGAGATAGTACATGACCGTGAGCACCAGACCGAGCCACATCCCCGTCTGGGCCACCCAGCGCCACCGCGCCTCGCGGATCAACCCCAGGAAACTGGCGCCGCAGAGCATGGTCATAATAAGAAATATCGACGTGCTCACTAACAGCGGCCCGAACTCCGTGGCCAGCCTGGGATGCTCGTCCGCGAGAATGAAAAACAGCAGCATGACGACAGCGAGACCCGCGGCGATGGACGCGGAGGTACCGAGCAAAATGCCCGTTATGACGGTCAGTGGTTGCATTGAATCTGAATCAGTCTGGTCACGGGGTGCGAATAATGCCCTTGATCGTGGGGGAAATGCATCCTAGCCTTGTCCGGGACTGAAAGACGGTCTGAACGGCTTTCCTAATTGAATGAGACATCGATGATTCGTAAATCTTCAGGAAACAGAGTCTTCCGGCTCTACGGCCTCGCAGTCGCGGGACTGTTCGCGATATTGCCCTCGCTGGCCCTCGGCACGGCCGATGCGCCGGCCTTCGAGCAATCCGATCGCCACGCGAAAGTCAGTCGCCTGGTGACCACCCTCTTCGAGCGTTCCCATTACCGCCAGATCAGGGTGGACGACTCCGTCTCTTCGGAAGTGCTGGATCGCTACATCGAGGTGATGGACGGGAATCGCCATTACTTCCTGGCCGGCGACATCGCGGAATTCGAGGACTACCGATTCGCCCTGGACGACGCTGTCCGGCGCGGCGAACTGGACCCGGTATTCTCCATGTACGAGCGCTATCTGGTTCGAACACGGGAGCGTCTCGAGTTCGCGCTGCAGGTGCTTGAGCAAGAGCCGGACTTTTCCGTGGACGAGGTCTACGAATTCGACCGGTCGGAGGCTCCCTGGGCGACTACGTCGGAGGAACTGGACGACCTCTGGCGCAAGCGCGTGAAAAATGATGCCCTGAGCCTGCTTCTCGCCGAGAAAAACTGGGAAGAGACCTCCGACATCTTGCGCAAGCGGTATGACCGGGTTCTGAAGCGCACCGAGCAGATCAATTCCGACGACGTGTTCGAGGCCTTCATGAACGCGTACTCGCACACGCTGGACCCCCATTCCAGCTATTTCTCTCCGCGCAATTCGGAGGAATACCGGATCCAGATGAGCCTGTCCTACGACGGTATAGGGGCGTCTCTGCAGACCGAAGACGACTATGTTTCGATTCTCAACGTGATCCCAGGGGGTCCGGCCGCGATCGAGGGCTCACTCAAGCCGAAGGACAGGATCACTGGGGTCGGTCAGGGTTCGGAAGGCGAGCTTGTCGATGTCGTGGGCTGGCGGCTGGACGAAGTGGTGGAGCTGATACGGGGCCCGGGCGGGACCGTCGTTCGCCTGCAGATCCTTCCCGCCGGAGCCGCGCCGGGAAGCGCCGAGCGAATCCTTCCCCTGACGCGGGACAAGATCAAGCTGGAAGCCCAGGCGGCGCAGAAAGAGCGTCTCGAACTCCAGAGGGACGGCGAAACGGCGCGGGTAGGCGTCATCACGGTGCCGAGCTTTTATCAGGATTTCAACGCCCGCGCGGCCGGCGAGAAAGACTACACGAGCACGACCAAGGATGTGAGTCGGTTGATCACCGAACTGCAGGAGGAAGGCATCGACGGCCTGATCATCGACCTCCGCAACAACGGTGGCGGGCATCTGTCGGAGGCCACGGCATTGACCGGTTTATTTGTCGACCGCGGCCCCATCGTGCAGTTGAGGAACACGAACGGCCGCATCGAGGTGCTGGAAGACCCGATGCCGGACAAGGTTTATGACGGTCCGCTGGCGGTCCTGGTCAACCGGTTCAGCGCATCGGCCTCGGAAATCTTTGCGGCCGCTATTCAGGACTACAACCGGGGCATCATCATCGGTCAGCAAACCTTCGGGAAAGGCACGGTGCAGAATCTGTATCCGCTGGACCGTTACGCACCGGGACGGGATCCGAAGTTCGGGCAGCTCACCCTGACAATAGGCAAGTACTACAGAGTCACCGGCGGAAGCACTCAGCACCGAGGGGTAATCCCGGACATCGAGCTGCCTTCCGCCATCGACGCCGAGCTGATCGGGGAAAGCTCCCGTGACTCCGCCCTGCCGTGGGATCAGATCGATGCAACCGATTACAGGGCCAGCGAGCCGCTGCAGACAGCGGTCGGCCTGCTTACCGAAAATTACGTGGAGCGCTCCGGAAGCAACCCGGACTACGTATATCTGCTGGACGAGATCGAGGAACAGCGTTCGGGGCAGGCCCACCGCGCAGTCTCGCTTTCCCTGGAGAAACGCCGCCAGGAACGCGAACAGGCCACCCAGCGGTCGCTGGATCGGGTGAACGAGAGAAGAGCCGCCCTCGGTCTCGAGCCTGCGGAGAAACTCGACGAGGTACCCGACGACGAAGTGCCTGACGTCATCCTGGACACGGCCGCCGGTCTGGTGGCGGACATGGCGGAGCTGACGCCGGCATCTCTTGCGCAGAACCGGAACCAGTAAACCGGCTCTCTCCCTCCTCAGTCACGCCCTCCGCGCCGGTCCATCCGGCAGGAGGGCGATTCAATTCCCGCTCCAACCTGTAAACGGCAGGGCCAAAAGCCGGTTTTGGCGCGGTGCGACGAGGTGACTTGCCTTGTGGGTGATTGGTGTTATACTTCACTACAACACTACTGTACTGAAGCATTAAAGCATCCGCCCTGGAGAAAGGACGTGGCCACAAAGCTCTCGATACGCGAATTTGTTCTGCTGCTGCCCCTCGTCATACTGCTCGCCCCGCTGGCCGGATGTGGCGTCGGTGAAGCCGGCGCCAACACCGAAGAATCGCCGGCAGCTGCCGTCCCCGTGGTGACCGCGACGCCCGTGAGGGGTCCTGCTTACGCGTTCCATGCGGGCACGACGCACCTTGAAACCGATTCCGAGGCTGCCGTTGTCGCCAAGGTCGGCGGGGAAATCGTGCAATTCCTGGTCGAAGAGGGGCAGTCGGTCAAGGCTGGCCAGGTCGTGGCCAGACTCGACAAGGATCGGTACCGCCTCCTGGCCGACCAGGCGAAAGCCGATCTCAACCGTCTTTCCCAGGAATACCGCCGAAACGTCCAGCTTCACGAGCGCGGCCTTGTGAGCCAGGGCGCATTCGAAAACCTGCGCTTCGATCTCGAGGCCATGGATGCCGCCTACAAGCTGGCCAGCCTCGATCTGGAGTACACCGATATCCGCGCATCCATCGACGGAGTTGTCTCGGAGAAAGTGGGAAGAGTCGGTAATACGGTAGCGGCCGGCGACGTGGTGTTGAGAATCAGCGATTCCTCGGCCCTGCTCGCCTACCTGCGTGTGCCCCAGAGGGATCTGTTCCGGTTCTCCGCCGGCCAGAAGGCAGAACTCACGCTGGACGCACTGCCGGGACAACCCCGTGCGGCAGAAATCCTGCGGGTCAGCCCGCGGGTAGACTCGGAAACCGGTACAGTAAAATTGAGTCTCGGTGTTGGAAACTCCGACGGGCAGCTTCGGCCCGGCATGTTCGCCCGGGTCAGAATCGTGTACGACGTTCACGACGAGGCACTGCTCGTTCCGGCCAGCGCCGTTCTTGCCGAGGACGCCCAGCCTGCAGTTTTCGTGCTCGAGAACGGCATTGCCCGGCGCCGTGAAGTTACGACGGGGCTTGCGAGCGGTGAGAAAATCGAGGTGACGTCCGGACTGCAGGGGACGGAGCAGGTTATCGTGGTCGGCCAGGAAGCGGTCAGAGATGGCACGCCCGTGATTGATCAGGAGGCCGACGGGGACATCCGCCAGCAGATCTGACACGATCCACGACGTACGGGCAGGAGTAAGGTCTCTCGATGAAACAGATTTTCGCAAGACCGGATCGGTATCTATCCGGCCTGATTCCGGCGATTTTGTCGCTGATGCTTGTCACCGGCTGCGACAACGGCTCCGCCGGAACCGCCCTGCTGGGTGGCGGCGAAGAGGAGGAGACCCCGCCCGTGCCGGTGGAAGTGCTTTCCCCGTTACGGGGCGACGTTTTCGCCATGTACTCGGGAACGGCCTCGCTGGAAACCGAAGAGGAGGCCCTCGTCGTGGCAAAGGTCGGCGGCGAGGTAGAGGAACTGCGTGTCGAGGAGAGCGACCGGGTCGAAGCGGGCCAGATCCTGGCTCGTCTCGACGGAGACCGGCTGCGACTTGAAATGGAGCGCTCGAACGCCAATCTCAAGAAACTCGAGCAGGAATACGAACGGAACGTCGAACTTTACGAGAAGGGCCTGGTGAGTTCGGGCGCCTTCGAGGGGATCAAGTACGAACTCGATGCCCTGCGAGCGGCCTACAAACTCGCGCGGCTCGAATACAGCTACACGGAGATCAAAGCACCCATCGACGGGGTGATCTCCGAGCGATTCATCAAAATCGGCAACACCATCTCCGCCAACGATCCGGTTTTCCGGATCACGGACATGGAACCGCTGCTGGGCTACCTGTTCGTCCCCGAGAAGGAGTTCCGCCGGCTGAGACCGGGGCAGCCCGCTCAGGTGAGCTTCGACGCCATTCCCGGAGAGGCCTTCGACGCCAGCATCTTACGCGTCAGTCCCGTTGTGGATCCGGAGACCGGCACATTCAAAGTCACGGTCGCCGTGACCGACCCGGCGAACCGTCTGAAGCCCGGCATGTTCGGGCGGTTCCAGATCATTTACGAGCGCCGCGAGAACGTGTTGCTGATCCCCCGAATGGCCGTGCTCGAAGACGACGCCGAGAAAAGCGTGTTCGTCGTGGAAGACGGGGTAGCGCGACGCCGCACCGTCGAGACCGGCTATTCCAGGGGAGAGAATATCGAGGTGGTGGAGGGTCTGTCGGGAGAGGAGTCCGTCATCACCCTGGGGCAGACAGGCCTGAAGGACGGTGCAGAGGTATCCGTCGTGTCAGACAGCACTCCCGCGAGCTGACCAGGGGTATTCCCGGCAGTCTGACAGACGTGCAGCAAGAAGCGCCCTCGTCCTGACTGGAGAATCATGAAACTCGTCGAAGTCGCAACGGAACGCCGGGTCACGATCGTGATGTTCACGTTCGCCGTTATCCTTTTTGGTTTTGTCTCCCTGGCCCGCCTCAAGGTCAACCTGCTGCCGGATCTCTCCTACCCCACGATCACCGTCCGCACCGAACTGACCGGCGCGGCCCCGCTGGAGATCGAGAATCTCCTGACCAAGCCGATCGAGGAAGCGGTGGGCGTGATCAAGAACGTCCGTCAGGTCCGCTCGGTATCGCGTTCCGATCAGTCCGACGTCACCCTCGAGTTCCTCTGGGGCACGGATATGGATATCGCCGGCGTCGAGGTGCGGGAGAAACTGGACATCCTGGAACTTCCGCGCGAAGCGAGCCGCCCCATGCTGCTGCGTTTCGACCCGTCCAGCGAGCCTATCCAGAGACTGGCGCTAGTGTACGACCCGGAGGCAGCTGCCCCGCCCGCCAGCGAGAAAAGTCTGCTGCAACTCCGCGCTCTGCGCCGGTTTGCGGAGGACCAGCTGAAGAATGATCTGGAGGCCATCGAGGGGACGGCCGCAATAAAAGTCAGCGGCGGTTTCGAGGACGAGATACAGATCCTTGTGGACGAGGACAAGCTCGCACAGCTCGGGATATCCATCGCGACGGTCGCCGGGCGGATCAGGGCCGAGAACGTCAACCTTTCCGGCGGTCGCCTGGAAGAAGGAGCGCAACGATATCTGGTCAGGACGATCAACGAATTCGAGTCCGTGGATCAGATCGCCAATTCCATTATCGCGACCCCCGGGGATCGACCGGTTTACCTGCGGGACGTGGCGACGGTCACCCGAGGATACAAGGAAAGGGAAGCGGTCACGCGGATCAATGGCCGGGAATCCGTTGAGCTGGCGGTTTACAAGGAAGGCGATGCCAATACGGTGCAGGTCGCCAGACGAATATCGGCCCGCGTAGATTCGGTGGACGAGCAGTTACCCCCGGGCACAGAGCTCAAGCTGGTCTACGACCAGTCCGTCTTCATCAGTCAGGCCATAGGCCAGGTCAAGTCGGCGGCCGTCATCGGCGGACTGCTTGCGATCCTGGTGCTTTATGCCTTCCTGCGTGATGCGCGGGCCACCTTCATCATCGGCGTCGCCATTCCCGTTTCGGTCATCGGCACCTTCCTGCTCATGTACGCGTCGGAGATCACGCTGAACATCATGTCCCTCGGCGGCATCGCGCTGGCGGTGGGACTGCTGGTCGACAACAGTATCGTGGTGCTCGAGAACATTGTCAGGAAAAAAGAGCAGGGGCTCGGCGTTCTCGAAGCCGCCCGAACCGGCACCAGCGAAGTGGCGATGGCCGTAACCGCGGCAACCCTGACGACGGTCGCCGTCTTTTTTCCCATGGTATTCGTATCAGGGATCGCGGGGCAGCTGTTCCGCGACCAGGCCCTCACGGTTACCTTCGCCCTGCTTTTCTCGCTGCTGGTGGCGCTGACGCTGATTCCCATGCTCGCAGCCATGGGCGGCAAGCCCCGTTTCACGGATATGGAGGCCGGCACTCCCCCCGGTCGATTCACCCGCATAACGGCAAGAATCATCGGCTGGATGGCGATTGTCTGCCGACTGGTCGGCAGGATCGTCGCCGTTCTGGTTCTGCCACTGGTCTGGGCCTTCCAGGGGCTCTACCAGGCGCTGGCCCGCGTCTATCCCGGATCCCTCCGATGGTCCCTTCACCACCGCTGGGTTGTACTTCTGATCGCTGCGGCATGCCTGGCCGGATCGATAATGCTGGTGCCCCGACTTGGATCCGAACTGATCCCCCAACTCGCCCAGGGGGAATTTTCGGTCAAGCTCAGACTCCCTCCCGGCACACCGCTGGAGGAGACTGACGAAGCTGCGCGACAGGTCTACGAAATCGCCAGGGATCTGCCCGGCGTCGCGCTGACATTCTCCGTGGCCGGGACCGGTAACCGGCTCGATGCCAGCCCGGTGGACGCCGGGGAGAATACCGGCGAGCTCAACGTCAAGCTCGTCCCCGGTGCAAGCCGCGAACAGGAGGATGAGGTGATCGGCGCAATGCGGGCCGGCCTGCAGCGCATAGCGGGGATCGACTACGAATTCAGCCGCCCGGCCCTGTTCAGCTTCCGGACCCCCCTCGAGATCGAAATCACCGGTTACGACCTGGAGGCTCTGAACGGCGTCGCGGCGGCGGTGGAAAGACAGCTGAACCAGTCCGATCGCTTCGCCGACGTGAAATCAACCGTCCAGGAAGGCAATCCCGAGATCCAGATCCTGTTCGATCACGAGCGGGCGGCCAGGCTCGGTCTGGTGGTCCGCGACGTGGCCGACGTCGTCGTCAGCAAAGTCCGTGGCGACGTCGCCACCCGATATACCTGGCGGGACAAGAAAATCGACGTCCTGGTTCGCAGCGTCGACACTCGGCAGGCATCGGTCTCGGAAATCGAGAACCTGATCGTAAATCCCGAAAGTGACCGACCGATTCCGCTGAAGGCTGTCGCAGACATTCAGGTTGCCATGGGACCGGCCGAAATTCGGCGGCGGGACCAGGCGCGAGTAGCCGTCATTTCCGCAAATCTCGGCTACGGGGATCTGGCGGCCGCCGTGGCCGAAGTGGGTACCATTCTGCGAAACACGCCGGTACCTGCAGATGTGGGCGCCAGCGTCTCGGGGCAGAGCGCGGAAATGGACGAATCTTTCCGTTCCATGATGTTCACGCTGGCCATGGCGGTGTTTCTCGTTTACCTGGTGATGGCCTCCCAGTTCGAGTCCCTGCTTCATCCTTTCGTGATCCTCTTCACTATCCCGCTGGCCCTGGTGGGTGCGATCCTTGCCCTGTATCTCACCGGCACCACAATCAACGTGGTGGTTTTCATCGGCCTGATCATGCTGGCCGGAATCGTCGTCAACAACGCCATTGTCCTGGTCGATCTCATCAATCAGCTCCGGGCGCAGGGCGCCGAAAAACTCCAGGCCATCATCGAGGGGGGACGCGCCCGCCTGCGGCCCATCATGATGACCACGCTGACCACAACACTCGGTCTCCTTCCCATGGCCCTGGGCTTCGGGCAGGGTTCCGAAGTCAGGGCACCAATGGCCATCACGGTGATCGGCGGCTTGCTCGTTTCCACGCTCCTGACCCTCTTCGTGATTCCGGTGGTGTACTCCATCCTCGACCGTAAACAGTGGGTGCAGGTAGCGAACAGCGCGCCGACCATCCAGGGTGCGGGCACGTGAAACACACGGAACTCGCGCTCAGGCGCCCCGTCACGACAGTGATGACCTTCGTGGCCCTGGCCCTGATCGGGCTGGTGTCGGTCAGACTTCTGCCGCTCGAGAAATTTCCCGACATACAGTTCCCCGGCATCTTCATTCAGGTGCCCTATCAGGGTTCAACACCGGAGGAAGTCGAGCGTCTCATCACCCGCCCGATCGAGGAGTCTCTGGCGACGCTCAGCGGTGTCGAGCGCATGCGGTCCACGTCGAGGCAGGATCAGGCAGAGATATTCCTCGAATTCGGATGGGACGAGGAAGTCAGCGCCAAGGGAATCGAGGCCCGCGCCAAGGTGGACGCGATACGCGGAGAACTGCCTTCGGACGTGGAACGAGTCATCATGTTCACCGGCTCCTTTGGCGATCAGCCGATTCTCAATCTGCGCATCTCCAGCGACCGCGACCTCTCCGATTCCTACGACATGCTGGATCGCAATCTCAAGCGACCCATCGAAAGGGTCGAGGGCGTCTCCCGGGTCGAGCTTTACGGAGTGGACCCCAAAGAAATCCGGATCCTGCTCAATGCCGACAGGGTCGCTGCCCATGGCGTGGACCTCAACGAGCTCCGCGCCCTCCTCGAAAAATCCAATTTCTCTGTAAGCGCGGGTCGCATGACCGAAGGGCACCAGAGATTCAGCGTACGGCCCATCGGCGAATTGTCCTCGCTGGAGGAAGTGCGAAACATCCTGGTTCGGGAGAACCTGCGACTCGGGGAAATCGCCGACGTGGCGCTGCACACCCCCGAGCGCAATTACGGCCGCCACCTGGACCGCTCCTATGCCATCGGGCTGGACGTGTTCAAGCAGCCTGGCGCCAACCTCGTTGACGTAGCCGATCGCGTACTGGAGACCGTGGAGGCCGCCCGCGACACGCCGCAGATGAGCGGCATCAACATCTTCGAGCTGGAGAGCCAGGCTCAGGGCGTCAAATCTTCGCTCTCGGACCTGCTCAAGTCCGGCACCATCGGCGCCGCCCTCGCCTTCCTGGTCCTTTTCCTGTTCCTGCGCCAGGGCGCCACCACGATCATCGTTGTCCTGTCCGTGCCCTTCTCCATTCTCATCACCCTGGGTTTCATGTACTTCCTGGACATCAGCCTCAACATCCTGTCGATGATGGGCCTGATGCTCGCGGTCGGTATGCTTGTCGACAACGCGGTCGTGGTGACGGAGAGCATTTTCCGTTACCGGCAAATGATGCCTGACGAACCCGTCAAGGCGACCCTCATGGGCGTCCGTGAAGTCGGTATCGCCGTGGTTGCAGGCACCGCAACCTCGATCATCGTTTTCGTGCCGATACTCTGGGGCACCCAGACCGACATTACGGTCTTTCTCACCCACGTCGCGGTCAGCATTGTGGTTGCCATGCTCGCGTCTCTGGTCATCGCGCAGACGCTGGTCCCCATGCTGGCGGCCCGGGTGCCTGCGCCCCCGCCGTCTTCTCCCTCGACCCGGATGGGCCGCCTGATCGAACGCTATGTTGGCGTGGTCCAGTGGACGCTGGACAAGCGATGGAAGGTCGCCGGCCTAACCGTTCTGATCCTGGCGAGTATCGCTGTGCCGATGAAGCTGGTCACCTTTGACACTTTCCCCCAGGAGGCCGGCCGCAAACTGTTCATGCAGTTCAATCTCGAAAACACCTTTCCCCTCGATCGGGTCAAGAAGTCCGTGGACACCTTCGAGGAATTCCTGTTCGAGCATCAGGAGGAACTCGACATACGTTCGGTGTACAGCTATTACGATCAGGGCCGGGCTCAAACGATGATTCTGCTGACCGAGGAGAATGTCGCCACCATCGCAACCTCCGAGGTCATTGATTTCATCGAGGAGAACATGCCCGAGATCGTCATCGGCAAACCAAGCTTCGATCTCGATCAGCAGGGAGGTCAGGAAGGTTTCAGCCTCCAGATCACCGGGGAGTCCACAGAGGAACTGGCGCGGCTCAGCCCGGAAGTCGTTCGTATCCTCCAGACGGTGGACAGCCTCGAGGATGTCACCTCAGATGTGGGTTCCGGAGAGTGGGAGATCCAGATTGTCGTCGATCGGGACCGGGCCTCCCAGGTCGGCCTGACCCCGGAGGACGTCGCCGGCGCAGTGTCCGTGGCGCTTCGCGGCCAGAAGCTGCGCGACTTCCGCAGCGATGACGGCGAGGTGGATGTGCGCCTGGCTTTCAGAGAGACGGATCGGCAAAGCCTCGAGCAGCTGGCCGATCTGCCCCTCTTCACGCCGACCGGTCAGCGGCTGCGACTGGGCTCTGTTGCGGATTTCAGAATCGAGCGAGCGGTGCAGGAGATCAAGCGCGTCGACCGCCGCACGGCGGCCGTGATTTCGGCCACCCTGGACGAGGTATCGCTGGACGAAATCAAACCCGAGATCGAGCGGCTGATGGAAAATTTCAATTTCCCGCCGGGATATTCCTGGAAATTCGGGCGCGGATTCGAGCGGAGCGACGAGACCCAGCAGATCATGGCGCAAAACATCCTCCTGGGGATCGCGCTTATATTCATCGTCATGGCCGCTCTTTTCGAATCGACCCTGTATCCGCTGTCGATCATCACCTCGATTGCATTCTCGATCGTCGGGGTTTTCTGGTTCTTCCTGCTTACGGGCACGACGTTCTCGTTCATGGCCTCCATCGGCATCATGATCCTGATAGGCGTGGTAGTGAACAACGGGATCGTTCTCGTGGACCACATCAACAACCTGCGCCACGAGGGAATGCCCAGGGACGCCGCTATTCTGCAGGCCGGCAGAGACCGACTGCGGCCAATTCTGATGACGGTTGCAACGACAATTCTCGGACTGCTGCCCCTGGCGATCAGTACGACGAAGGTTGGCGGTGACGACGTGGGTTCGCCGCCCTACTTCCCCATGGCAAGGGCCATTATCGGCGGCCTGGGCTTCTCAACCCTGACGTCCCTGATCCTGGTGCCGTACCTGTATGCGGTGCTGGACGACCTGCGGCGATGGGGACGGAAGGTGATGCAGGTATCTCGCGGCACAGCCGCGACGCGGGCAGCGACCGGCGGCGAATGAGCTAGCGCAGAAAGACTTCGTAGATATCCCAGTACTCGTCCATAAGAACGTTTGTCCTGGGACCGGCCAGCACCGAGCCTGTCAACATGCCGTCGAGAGAAGAGGCGGCAGGCACCGTATCCTCGCCGTTGCGGAATTCCGCATGGCGCCGAATCTCCAGAGCCATTTCCTTCAGGCCCTCGGCTTTCAGATGGCTGTCCTTGAGGCCGAGCGTCAACTGCTGGATCTTGTCGATGAGGTGAGTGCAGTCCTTCTCGGAACCGTACTTCAGATCCTGGATAGGCCGGGTCACCGCTTCACGGGCCAGGCGCGCTATGTTGCCTTCGGAGAAATATGCGTACAGATGCTGCGCGTAGGCGATCACCGCAATATTCACAATACGACGGCCCTCGACACTCAGCCCGGGAAATTCCGGTCGGGGCTCGCTCTCGATCTTGATCCGGCGATCGAATAATTCCTCGATCCGCGTCCTGGCGCTTGCGTGCTCCGATTTTCTCTCGCCCAGGCGCGCAGCCACCTCCCGCCGACGGAAGTAATTCCAGAAACCTCGCAAGCGGGACTCCCGGCTTTCCAGTCCCCCTATCTCACCGGCGATTTCGTCGGCCTCGTCTTTGACCCTTCGAATGAGATCATTGATCTCGTCCATTCGATGGGCGCGATCCTTGTTGAAATTCTGCAGCTGTTTCTTGCGCTCCCGGTCCTCCTGCTGCTTGCGGAGTTCCTCGGCGAATACGCCCAGCTGGTCGAAACACGCCCGCCATAGTGAGCGCAGCTGAAAATAGACCAGGCCGTTATAGCCTGCTTCCGGTTTAGCCATCAGGCGCTCGATGGCCTCCAGACGTTCCTCCGCCCGGCGGGTGGAGGCCTCCGCGTTCTTAAGCTTCTCCTCGAGGGAATGAAATTCCTGCTGGAGCGCCTGGTGAGCCTTCTTCAGCTGGGCACGGTTCCGGAACAGCTCCACCAGCCGGTCGTCGAAACCGCTCTTGTTTTCCCTGGCTGCCATTGCCAGTCCACCGAGCATTTTTACCACTCCAGGGCAGGCGCGGCAGGGCCCGCCGAAGCCAGATTATGTCGCAATACTCTAGGACAGTTGACGCGGCAGGAGCTTGAACCGCGTCACGAAATCGCAATGTCTTCCGAGGAAGGGAAGAAGCGATGGCCCTTGTCTACGCAATACTCGAGCCATTTGTTCAACATGACATTGCGTGTCCAGCGCCGTGACAGCTCGGCGCCGGGGCGGGTATCGAATTCTTTCAACGCGGCGTGCCTGTGGTGGCGGGTGCAGGCCATGGCCTCGGCCATGAGGGCGTCATGATAGATGCGCACCAGCAGGTCCGGATCCGCCACGCGCTCGCCGCACTCGTCGAAGTAATAGGTCAGACGAACGGTAGTCGTGTACCGACTGCGGTCTACCAGGAGCATATGAAGAGGCAGATCGTCGGGGGGCGCCGAGACCCGGGCACCGTCGATACCGCAGGGCTCGGGCAGCAGCCAGCCCAGCCTGATGTAGTTGCTCTCGTAGAGCGACATCAGGGCTCCGAAGCTGCCGGGGCGCGCGGCCCGCGGAAGACACAGCAGGCTGTCTGCTATCATGCGGCGAATATAACACAGCAAATCGTGCACCTATGCCGTCCCGGTCGCACCTGTGAAAACCGTTTCCGTCAGCACCCGCCCGTACCCCGATCAGAAACCCGGGACTGCCGGGCTGCGCAAAAAGGTGGCCGTTTTCGAGCAGTCCGGCTACCTGGAAAATTTCCTCCAGAGCATTATCGACGCCGCCGGCGGCTTCGAAGGCAAAACGCTTGTCGCCGGGGGTGACGGCCGGTACTACAACGACCAGGCCATTCAGAGTCTCGCGCGAATCGCTGCCGGTAACGGCGTCACCCGATTGATCATCGGACAGGGCGGACTGCTGTCCACGCCGGCGGCGTCACACCTGGTGCGTATTCGAAAAGCGGCAGGCGGCTTTCTTCTCACAGCCAGTCACAACCCCGGCGGTCCCGACGGGGACTTTGGCATCAAGTTCAACAATGCGTCCGGCGGCCAGGCTTCCGAGAGCCTGATGGACTCGGTGTACCGTCACGCAACGACTATCGATCGATACCTGGAAGCGGACATCGGCGAGGTGGACCTGGACCGACTCGGTGAATCCCGATACGGGAGCATGACCGTCGAAATCGTCGACCCGGTGGCAGATTACGCCAACCTGATGGAGCACATTTTCGACTTCGACCGGATCCGGGCCCTGCTTGCCGGCGGATTCACGATCCGGTTCGACGCCATGAATGCCGTGACGGGACCCTACGCCCTGGAGATACTGCACAGGCGTCTCGGCGCTCCCGTATCATCGATTATCCACGCGAATCCCGAGCCTGATTTTGGCGGCGGGCACCCGGACCCGAATCCCGTTGATGCCGCGGATCTCGTTCGCCTGATGAACGGGCCTTCAGCCACTGGCCTGGCTGCGGCATCTGACGGAGACGGGGACCGGAACATGATCGTCGGTCCGGGAATGGTCGTTTCGCCCGGCGACAGTCTGGCCATCATGGCGGCGCTGGCGGACAAGATTCCTGGCTACCGGTCCGGGCTGGCCGGAGTCGCCCGATCCATGCCCACCAGCCGCGCCGTGGACGAGGTGGCCCGCGTACTCGGGATCCCCTGTTTCGAGACTCCAACCGGATGGCGCTTCTTCTGTAATCTGCTCGATGCCGGTCGCGTGGACCTTTGCGGGGAAGAAAGCTTCGGCACCAGTTCCAGCCATGTCCGCGAGAAAGACGGCCTCTGGGCAGTGCTGTTCTGGCTCAATATCCTGGCCGCCACAGGCAAATCCGTGCCGGAAATCGTGACGGAGCACTGGCGCCGTTTTGGTCGCAATGCCTTCAACCGGGAGGACTACTTCATCGCCGAGGCCGAAATCGGCACCCGGCTGATGGGAAACCTGGAAAGATCGGTGAAAGGCCTGACCGGCCGAGCCGTTGCAGGTCGCGTTGTCGATCGCGCCGACGTCTTTGAGTACCACGACCCTGTCGACGGTAGTGTTTCGGGTCACCAGGGAGTACGCGTATTCCTCGACGACGGTTCGAGGATCGTTTACCGGCTGTCGGGCACGGGCACCAGCGGCGCAACGCTCCGGGTCTACCTGGAGCGACGGATCCGGGACGGCCGACTCCTGGTGGAACAGGCAGCGATCCTCAACGCACCGCTGTCGGAAGGGGCCCGGGAAATCGCGGACATCACCCGGCGAACGGGTTTGGACAAGCCGACTTCGGTGGTCTAGGTATCGCCCTGCTCGCTGCCGTTTCGCTCCAGCAGACCCTTGTTGTGAAGAATAGTGCTGGCAATCTCCTCGATGGAACATTCGGAGGTGTCCAGATAGGGGATGCCGTTCTTCCGGAACAGCGCCTCGGCTGATCGCAGCTCGAAATTGACCTGCTGGGCCGAGGCATAACGGCTGCCTGGCCGTCGTTCCCCCCGTACCTGCTGCAGCCTTTCGGAGGAAATGGTCAAACCATAGACCTTGTCACGGAATTCCTGCAGCGTTTCAGGCAGCCTGCCCGTCTCGAACTCTTCGTCGGCCAACGGATAGTTGGCCGGGAAAACGCCGTAATGCAGAGCCAGGTAGAGACAGGTCGGCGTCTTCCCCGAGCGGGAAACGCCGGTGAGAATAACGTCGGCCCGATGGTAATTTCGGGTGTTGGCCCCGTCATCGTTTTCCAGGGCGAAGTTCATGGCGTCGATCCGACGCGTATAGGCACTGCTGTTGGGCATGCCATGGGCCTTGCCCACGGTATGTGTGGAACGCAGTTCCAGTTCCTTCTCGAGCGGTCCGATAAAGGCATCGAAAAAGTCGAGAAGCAGGCCACGGCTTTCGCTCAGAACCGCCCGCAAATCGTCCTCCACGAGAGTGGCGAAAACGATCGGGCGGCTGCCCTCGACTTCGGCGGTCAGATTGATCCGGTTAACCGTTGCCCTCGCCTTGTCAATGCTGTCGATAAATGGCACAGTGACGCTGCGAAATCTCAGACCGTCGAACTGCGTCATGAGACTGTGCCCAAGGGTCTCGGCAGTGATTCCCGTCTGGTCTGAAACGAAGAAAATTGTTCGATGACTCATCACTCGACCCGCGGCATGGCATATCGCTCGACCGCGGGCATTTTGCATTTGTGCCGCGCTAAAACCAAGGGGGCGATCCGTGAAGCCATACATACTGCGGCTTGATGAACTGGGTATGGGCGACGTCGAGCGCGTGGGAGGCAAGAACGCCTCTCTCGGCGAAATGATTTCCAACCTGGAGAACCTCGGCGTCACGGTACCGGGCGGGTTCGCGACCACAGCCGATGCCTATCGGGATTTTCTCGCCCAGGACGAGCTGGCTGACCGAATCCAGAAAAGTCTGGATGGGCTGGACGTGGACGACGTGGACAAACTGGCTGAAACGGGCCATCAGATTCGCACCTGGATCCGCCAGACGCCGCTGCAACCGCGCCTGCACGAGGAGCTGACCAGGGCCTGGGAATCCATGGCCGGGGATCGAAAAATCGCCGTCGCGGTCCGCTCGTCGGCCACCGCGGAGGATCTCCCCGAGGCATCTTTCGCCGGCCAGCAGGAAACCTATCTGAACGTCAGCGGGCTGGATAACGTCATCAAGGCGGTTCACGAGGTATTCGCGTCTCTTTTCAACGATCGAGCCATCGCCTACCGGGTCCATCAGGGATTCGAGCACGGCCTGGTGGCTCTTTCCGCCGGCATACAGCACATGGTCCGCAGCGACATCGGCGCGAGCGGGGTCATGTTTACCCTGGACACCGAGTCCGGGTTCCGGGACGTGGTCTTTATCACTTCGGCCTGGGGCCTGGGGGAAACTGTGGTGCAGGGGGCCGTCAACCCGGACGAACATTACGTTTACAAGCCCTCGCTGCGCTCGGATCGTTATCCCATACTCCGGCGCACTCTCGGGGCGAAAGCCATCAAGATGGTTTACGGCGGCGAAGACGGTCCCACCCGGACCGTGGAAGTGCCGGCGGAGGACAGACAGCGTTTCTGCCTGACGGACGAAGACGTCATCGAACTGGCCCGACAGGCCCTGGTGATCGAGGACCATTACGGCTGCCCCATGGACATCGAGTGGGGCAAGGACGGTGACGACGGGACTCTGTACATACTCCAGGCACGCCCGGAAACAGTCCAGAGCCGCAGAGGCTCCGTGGAGCGGTTCCAGCTCAAGGGCCAGGCAGCGATCGTCATCACGGGCCGCAGTATCGGTCACAAGATCGGGGCCGGCACGGCCAAGGTCATCAAAAGCGTCGCGGAGATGAACCGGGTCCAGCCGGGCGACGTGCTCGTGGCCGATATGACCGATCCGGACTGGGAACCCATCATGAAGCGGGCGTCCGCCATCATCACCAATCGCGGTGGACGGACCTGCCACGCTGCGATCATCGCCCGTGAACTGGGTATTCCCGCGGTGGTCGGATGCGGAGACGCTACCGAAATCATCGAGGACGGACAGGAGATCACCGTCTCCTGCGCCGAGGGTGACGAAGGACGAATCTACGAAGGCATCCTGGAATACGAGGAGCAGACCATCGAGCTGGGCAGGCTTCCGGAAATTCCTGTGAAGATCATGATGAACGTGGGCAATCCGGACAGAGCCTTTGATTTCAGCGGTATTCCCAATCGAGGAGTCGGTCTGGCCCGCCTGGAGTTCATCATTAATCGGATGATCGGCGTCCACCCAAAGGCGCTGCTGGAATACGACACCCTCGACGAGACCCTCAAGCAGACCATCCGCGAACAGATGGCCGGTTACGCAGATCCCGTGGAATTTTTCGTGGACCGGCTCGCCCAGGGTATCGCCTGCATCGCCGCCGCCTTTGCGCCGGAACCGGTGATCGTTCGGATGTCGGACTTCAAATCCAACGAGTACGCAAACCTGATCGGCGGCACTCAGTACGAGCCCCACGAGGAAAACCCGATGCTCGGATTCCGGGGGGCCTCCCGTTACGTGGCCGACTCGTTCCGGCCCTGCTTCGAACTGGAGTGCCGGGCCCTGCGCAAGGTCCGCGAGACCATGGGACTGGAAAACGTGCAGGTCATGGTGCCGTTCGTCAGAACAGTGGAGGAGGCTCGACAGGTCACTGAGCTACTCGCTCAGAACGGCCTCAAGCGGGGTTCGCACGGGCTCAAGATCATCATGATGTGCGAGATCCCCTCCAATGCGCTGCTGGCCGAGGACTTTCTCGAGCACTTCGACGGCATGTCCATCGGTTCCAACGACATGACGCAGCTGACGTTGGGTCTCGACCGGGACTCGGCCATTATCGCGGACCTGTTCGACGAGCGGGACGCCTCCGTCAAGAAACTGCTCTCGATGGCGATCCGCGCCTGCACGTCCAAAGGCAAATACATCGGCATCTGCGGACAAGGGCCCTCGGATCATCCGGACTTCGCCCGCTGGCTGCTCGACGAGGGGATCGAGAGCATCTCCCTGAACCCGGACACGGTAGTGGAAACCTGGATGTTCCTGGCAGGGAAGAAAATCTGAGCGGTCAGAGATCGCTCCAGCTCCGACGCCTCCGCCAGCGGATCCGCGGCAAAACCACCCCCAGGACGATGCCGATAATCAGCACGCTGGCACCGGCGATAAACCAGTCGCGCTGGGTCCGCGAGGCCAGGCGTTCGTTTTCCGACTGCAGTCGTCCGATGGTTTCCTCTTGCCGGCTGACAGTGGCCTGCATCCGCTGATTGGATTCCTCGAGGGCCAGGGCATTGGATGACAGATCCTTCAGCCGGGTGAGTTCCTCTGCGAGCGAATCCGCTTCCTTGAGATAACGATCCCGCTCCGTCACGAGCTGACCGTTCTGCCTCTGGAGCTGGTCGATCCTCTGCTGCGCGGTCACCAGCTGCTCGGCTCCCACAGGAGTCGTGGTCAGGTAGCGGGTCAGGATCCACCCCTCGGCTCCGGCGGGCATCCTCACCCGGGTATAACCGGAGCCGGGATCCTCCTGCAGCACCTCCACGGGGGTTCCGGAGCGGATCATCTGGACAATACTGTAGCCGGTGCCCTGCCCTGTCCTCAGCGTCACCTCGACTTCCACAAAGCGCGTCTCGGCAAAAGTGACGGAGGACACCAGCGTCAGCAGAAGGATGGCGGCGAAAACTCGCATACGGGGATTTCCGGATCTCTCCACGGGGGGCTTATTCTAACCTGACCGGCGAAGGATCCCAGCCCCCGGCTATCCGGCCGGAACATCCGCCGGCACTTTGGGTCCCACTATGGGTCGAGTCCGGACGATCCCTATCCTGCCCGAGTCCTGATGATGGAGAAACGCCAGCCAGCTTCTCGGTTCGTCGCCACATGCATTGCCATGCTGGCCCTGGCACGGATTCCGGCCGTTCATGGCTCCGACACTCCGGCTTCCCTTGCCTGCCGGATGAACGCCGCTGAACACCGGCTGGCGACGCTTCTTACCGAAGA
>Ga0111153_1063_pt1 | contig 23250 bp, 18 predicted proteins | sample DeeMarSeWOR28_12_FD_80255 | JGI IMG/M metagenome (GOLD analysis project Ga0111153, IMG submission 80255) | Gammaproteobacteria bacterium SG8_31 | reverse complement strand
CCGCGGCTCGCCCCTGTTAACCGCATCGAGAATGAAAAAAGCCCGCTCCGGAGAGGAGCGGGCTTTTGAGGTTCCTGGTGCCGGTCTTTCAGGTTGCCGGCTGCCGATTACCTTACTCCCACGGGAACGTTGTCGATACGGAGAAAATGAACCGGTCGTCGTTGGTACCGGCGCCGCTGGTGACCTCCAGATCGCCGTCCAGGTCCGTATCCACGTACCGAAGATCCAGATCCAGATGCCAGATGGACTTGGTCAGCCCGACGGACCAGTCAGCGTATTCCTCGAGACCCGAGTCGTCCGTGTTGTCGTCCGGACCGTCTCCCCAGGTGTAGCCGTAATGACCGGTGACTCCGATGCCCCACCAGGGCAGTTGGTAGCTAGCGTTGATTTCCGAGTAGTACCCGTAGTCGTCGTACCCGAACCACTCCCAGCTGTACCACTGCATGATGCCGATGTCCCATTTGTCATCGGCGCCGTAATAGGTGGCGCCGAGATAGACTTCCGAGTAGTTCAGGGAATCGTCAGCGCTCGGGTAACTGTAGTACACGATACCGGCATCCCATTCGAGGGTCTCGCCGGCGGTAAATCCCGCGTACCAGTCCAGTTCGTAGTCTTCGTCGCAGCAATTATCGAAGTCGACGTTACTGGCCCACAGGCCCGCGTACCAGCCGCTCTCGCCGGAAACGTTGACGTCGCCCTGGATGGCCGGATCATCGGCAGTCTGTGACACGCCGCGGAAGTCATAGTCCGTGGTGCCCGTAATGGTGGCTTCCAGCGCCGCCGCTCCGGCTGTAGCGCCGGCCAGGAGACCGATCGCTGCCAGCAGTACTGTTGCAATTTTCATACAGCCGCTTCTCCCAAGTTCAAGAAAAATTCTGTGAGGTATATGAACGCGCATATGTTATCACGTTTATGTCACAAGTATGTCAACAAAACCTTTTGTTGTATTAATAATACAGTTACGCGAGATGCTGCTTTTCCGTCCTACCGCAACGGGGTCGCGGTATCCCGGTACCAGAGGTACTTGCGAGGAGAGCGAGGCAGGATTCATGCCAGTTTCAGACCATGCCGGGCCTGCGTGCATCACGCCACATGGAAGAGCGCGTCGTCCGCAGAACCGCACCAATAAAGTGCGGTGATTGTCGCCGTGGGTGCCAAAATGGTGCGCTTCCGGCCTATAGTGTTTACGCGCACGCACACGCACGCGCTGAAGCAGACGACAGCCGGGAGCGCACAGGGAGAGCGATATGGAAGCCCTTGATTCGATACTGATTGGTGGTGGCCGGCGTCACGTCCGGTTGCTCGGTCGCTACGCTAACCGCCATGGCCTGATTGCTGGCGCGACGGGTACCGGGAAAACGGTGAGCCTCCAGGTCCTGGCCGAGGGTTTCTCAGCCATGGGCGTGCCGGTGTTCCTGGCGGACGTGAAGGGGGATCTGTCCGGTATCTCCCAGCCCATAGAGCCAGGCTCCCGCATCCGGGAGCGTCTCGAGACCATCGGGATCACGGATTACGCCCCGGCGGGGTCCCCGGTCGTGTTCTGGGACGTGTTCGGCCGGGGAGGACACCCGGTGAGAACCACCGTCACCGAGATGGGCCCCTTGCTGCTGTCCCGGCTGCTGGAACTCAACGGCACGCAGGAGGGCGTACTTCACGTCACTTTCCGGGTCGCGGATGACGAGGGCCTGCTGTTGCTGGACATGGATGACCTGCGGTCGATGCTGCACCACGTCTCGAAAAACGCCGCTGATTACTCCCGGCGTTACGGTAACGTGAGCCCGCAGTCGGTGGCGGCAATCCAGCGCCGGCTGCTGGTCCTCGAGGACCATGGTGGGAACCAGTTTTTTGGTGAGCCGGCACTGGAGCTCGCCGACATCCGTCGCAGGGACATGAGCGGAAGGGGGGTCGTCAACGTGCTGGACGCCCGCGAGCTGATTCACCGGCCGAAGCTTTATTCCACTTTCCTGCTCTGGCTGCTGAGTGAGTTGTTCGAGGAATTGCCGGAGGTGGGCGATCCGGCGCGCCCTGAGCTGGTCTTCTTCTTCGACGAGGCACACCTGCTTTTCGACGATGCCCCTAGAGCGCTTCTGGAAAAAGTGGAACAGGTGGTGCGGTTGATCCGGTCCAAGGGCGTCGGCGTCTATTTCGTTACCCAGAATCCGCTGGATGTGCCGGACGAAGTGCTCGGCCAGCTGGGAAACCGTATCCAGCATGCGCTGCGCGCGTTTACGCCCCGGGATCAGAAGGCGGTGCGGGCCGCCGCCTCTACTTTCCGGCAGAACCCCGCTCTCGACACGGAGCGGGTCATTACGGAGCTGGGTATCGGCGAAGCCCTCGTGTCCGTGCTGGAGGACAAGGGCGTTCCCGGGATCGTGGAACGCTGTCTTGTCTGTCCGCCCCGTTCCCGTATCGGACCCGCCGACGAGCGGGAGCGGGCGGAAGTGATGAGCCGGAGCCCGGTAAGCGGCCGGTACGATCAGGTCGTGGACCGCGACTCCGCCCATGAGATGCTGGCCAGGCGCGCCGAGAAAATCGTGGAGCAGCGAAAACCGGAAAAGCCGCGTCGCTCCGGCGGCGGACGGCAGGGCTACGGGGAGGCGGTGACCAAGAGCATCCTGCGCAGCCTGGGGAGCACCCTGGGGCGATCCCTGGGAAAAGAGTTACTCAGAGGGATACTGGGCGGAGTGTCCCGGCGCTAGATTCGACCGGTCCGCACGACCAGCGGCCAGACGATCTGACGAAACTCCAGCGGTTCCGGCCACAGCTTCCGCAGATCCGGTTTCAGGGATTCCAGAGGATCCTCGCCGGTGCGTTTCCGGGCGCGGCCGACAGCGGACCAGGTCCCCAGATAGCCGAGAAGATGATCCAGGCTCCAGCGGGCCGTCATCTCGAATGCGGGTGTCGCGATCTCGTCGAAGGGGAACGGGATTGTGCGGTAACGTTCATCGATAAAGCGCCGCTCGGCGGGCCAGAAGTCACCGAGGACGCCTGAATAGAAGTGGTCGATGAGTCCGTCCAGTTCCGGTTCGCAGCGGAACAATCCGTAGCAAACCGCGGCGAACACGCCGCGGGGGCGGGAGACCCGTCTGACCTCGCCGAAAAAGGCATCGAAATCGAACCAGTGCAGGGCCTGGGCCGCCAGGGTCAGATCCACGGTGTGGTTCTCGATCGGCACATGCTCTGACGGGGCCACGTGGTACCGGACGCCGCGGCAGGGACGCGCGTGGCGAATCTGCCCGGCGCTGGCGTCCGTGGCGATCACCTCCCCGAATACCGACGCCAGTCCTCTCGCTGCCTGGCCGCTGCCCGTCGCCGCGTCCCAGGCGCGGTTTCGGGCCGGGGCCTTCTGCCCGAGCCAGTGAAAAAGCTCCGGGGGATATTCCGGCCTGAAGCGGGCGTAGCCGCTCGCCGAACGGGAAAAGTGATCCTGGAACACGGGTTTGCCAAATCGGTCAAGGTTGCAGAAGAATACCCGTACGCCGGTTCCGAACGAAGGCGGTGCCTCGGGGGCAGGATGACATCATGATGACAGGAGACAGCCGGCGGCAGCTCGCGGAGCTGCGAAAGCGCCTGACGGAGATCGACAACCGGGTTCTGGAGCTGGTGGCCGAGCGACAGCGGTTGGTCGAGGAGATTGGCCGGAACAAACAGGAGAAGGGCCGGGCCACTCGCGACTTCGCCCGGGAGAAGGAGGTCATACAGGGTGCCGTGGCCAGGGCCCGCGAGCTGGGGCTCCCGGAGGATCTGGCCGAAGTGCTCATGCGTCTCTTGATCCGGTCTTCCCTGACCACTCAGGAGCAGGATCGGGTCGTCAGCGAAGGCCGCGGGGGCGGTCGCCGTGCCCTGGTCATCGGCGGCGCGGGCCGCATGGGAAAATGGTTTGCGGATTTCCTGGCCAGTCAGGGCTACCGTGTGGAGATCGCGGACCCGGTGGCGGATCCCTCGGTCCCCGACGCGCGGCGCGACTGGAGAGAAGGGGATCTTGACCAGGACATCATCGTCGTGGCTGCTCCTCTGGCGGCGTCCGGTGCCATCCTGGAGTCCCTGGCAGAGCTGCGCCCGCCCGGTCTGATATTCGACGTCGGGTCCCTGAAATCCCCCCTGCGAAAGGGGCTGGATGCGCTTGCGGCCGCCGGCTGCCGGGTGACGTCGGTCCACCCCATGTTCGGCCCGGATACCCGCCTGCTGTCCGGGCGGCATGTCGTGTTCTCGGACGTGGGAAACAGGGAGGCGACACGGGAGGCCCGGCAACTGTTCGAATCCACCATGGCAGAGCAGGTCGAGATGTCCCTGGACCAGCATGACCGCCTGATTGCCTTCGTGCTCGGACTGTCCCACGCGCTGAATATCGCCTTCTTTACGGCGCTGGCCGAGAGCGGCGCCGACGTCCCGCTTCTCACCCAGCTCTCCAGCACGACCTTCGACGCCCAGCTGGAGGTCTGCCGGCGGGTCGCCAGCGAGAATCCGTGGCTTTATTTCGAAATCCAGTCCCTCAACCAGCACGGCGGCGCGGCGCTGGACGCCCTGGCGCGATCGGTAGAAAGGATCCGCCACGCCATCCTGACCGGGGACGCGGACGAGTTCGTCGCTCTGATGGAAAAGGGACGGGATTATCTGGCGAGCCGGCGATTTCCCGAGCCTGTCTGAGGGACCGAGTCAGGGCAGAGCGCAGGCCGCGGGCGCACCCGGCCATAGCACGCGGGCGACTCTGGAAAAATCCGCCGTGTTCCCGCTGGTGTAAAGCGTCAGTTCCCCGTTTCCCTCCCTGGCCAGCCGCCCGGTTTCTGCCAGCCGCCGTTCCAGCTGCCGTGCTACCGCCGGCCCCGTATCGATGACCGTGATCCCGGCGCCCGCTTCCTGCTGAATCAAGGCCCGGAGAAACGGGAAATGCGTGCAGCCGAGGATAAGGGTGTCTGCGCCTGCCCTCACCAGGGGCGTCACGTGGGAGGCGACCTCGCGGCGGGCCTCCGGTCCGGACAATTCACCGCGCTCTACCAGCCGGACAAGATCCGGACAGGGCTCGGTGAGGACCCGTATGCCCTCTCCGAACCGGTCCAGCAGGGCCGCAAAGCGTGCGCTGGCCAGCGTCCCGGTCGTGGCGAGGACCCCGACAATGCCGGTACGCGTGGCGGCGGCTGCGGGTTTCACCGCGGGTTCCATGCCGACCACCGGCAGGGAGTACCGCTCGCGTAATGCCGATGCGGCGGCAGCCGTGGCCGTGTTGCAGGCGATGACGATGGCCTTGACGCCCCGGTCCACGAGAAAACTGGCCAGATAAAGCGTTCGCTGCCGAATGAATCGCTCCGAATGCCCGCCGTAGGGGACGTGGGCAGAATCACCTGCGTAGAGGATTGGTTCCCGGGGCAGACGTTCCTGGATGGCGGCGGCGACGGACAGGCCGCCGATCCCCGAATCGATCACGCCCACGGGCATTTCCGCCTTTGGCATCTGGTGCCTCGCTTCGATGGTCGGGCAATATCATAGGGTCGGCGGCGATTAGCGGCCAGGCGTATTGTATGCGACGATCATCTTTCTCCGCGGCCACGGGGGCCCGGAACGGTTGCTGACAGAAGGGAAACGGCGGTTGTGAGGAAATTCGTCTTCGGTTTGTTTCGACTGATTACGCGCCTGATTTTCGGCGCTCTCGTGATCGTTCTGACCATCATGCTGATTCGAGCATTCGACGCGCGGCGGCAGCCGGACCTGGAGCCCTGGCACACGGCGCGGTTCGAGAACGATTTCCGCGTGTCGAACGGTGCCGGTGCGGACTGGCAGCAGTTCCTCCGGGTCGAGGACCTGGTCTTCGAGGAACTGGAGACGGGCGTGGTTCGTGACCGGGGCGATGATCCGTCCCGCTACAACAGCCGTTCGCGTTTCTACCCGGGCGGATTCGAGCAAAACTGGAACCGCAGCTTCGAACTGGCACCGGCCGACCCCTGGGCGGCTATCGTGCTGGTCCACGGTCTGACGGACTCTCCCTACAGCGTTCGTGCCGCGGCCGAAATATTTCGTGACCTGGGGGTTTACGTCGTGGCTCCGCGTATGCCCGGCCATGGCCTGGCCCCGGCGGCCCTGATCGAGATTACGCGGCATGACTGGATGGAGGCCGTGCGGGTCGCGATCCGCCATGCCCGCTCGGTGATAGGGCCGGACGCACCGCTGCTGGTCGGCGGCTACTCAAACGGGGGCGCCCTGGTGACGAAATACACCCTGGACTCTCTCGAAGATGACGCGCTCGAGACACCGGATCAGGTCTATCTGTTTTCGCCGGCGATCGGCATTACCGCTTTCGCCCGGCTGGCCAGTTGGCACATGCTGCTGGCTTCTGTTCCCTACTTCGAGAAATTTCGCTGGGAGTCGATACTCCCGGAGTTCGATCCCTATAAATACAACTCTTTTCCCAAAATCGCCGGCCACGAGTCGTGGATGCTGGCCGGCGAGATTCGCCAGCAGGCAGAGCGATTGCAGGGAAACGGGGCCCTGAACGGGATGCCGCCGATCCTTTGTTTTCAGTCCCTGGCGGACGCCACCGTTCTCACGGAGGCGATCGTGACCCACCTGTTCGACCGCCTCACCGTACCCAACAGCGAACTGGTGCTTTTTGACGTCAATCGGTCGGACCGACTCGGGGAATTCCTTTCGCCCGCCTATCCGGCCATGCTGGACCGGCTGATGTCCAAGTCCACCGAGGTCTACGCCCTTACGGTGGTGAGCAATGCGCAGGTCGAATCCGGTGAGGTCGTCGCCCGGACACGGTTCCCGGGAGGTGGCGATACCGGAGATCAGCCCCTGGGGCATCACTGGCCGCCGCAGATCTACTCCATGTCCCATGTTGCGATTCCCTTTCCCCAGGACGATCCCTGGTACGGAGCCGGTGACGGGACCCGGCCGACCCTCGGCAATATCAATCCGAAGGGCGAGAAGCGCGTGCTACGGGTACCTCTGGGTCAGTTCGCCAGGCTGAGGTACAACCCGTTTTTCCCCTATATCAAGGCCCGGATCGAGAGTTTTGCCGCGCCGCTGAATCGCGGCGCGACCCTCCCGAACCCGTCCGCGTCAGCGGCCTCTGGCGGTCTTTGACGCGCAGCAGCAAAACCGCTCCACAAAGTGTATGATCGAGGCGTCCGCCGGATGTCCGCCGCGCGGCCCAGACAGGAATTTCCGCCGCGGCCGAAGCCCGGGAGGCCTCTCCCCGGCCGGTGCCACAGGCCGGCCTCGGCGACAGCGTTCCACCAGTCATTCACCCGCCGCCCAATACCTGGCGACGGCAGAAAGGAGGAAGACATTCCATGTCAGAAGCGTATGTGTTCGATCACGTCAGGACGCCGCGCGGGCGGGGCAAGCCGGACGGCGCCCTCCACGAGGTCCCGCCCATCAGGCTGGTCGCCCAGGTCCTGCAGGCCCTCCGTGACAGAACCGGGCTGGACACCGCGCAAGTCGATGACGTCATTCTCGGGTGCGTCATGCCGGTCGGAGAGCAGGGCGCCAACGTGGCCCGTATCGGCGCCATGGAAGCGGGATACGATGAAACGGTCCCGGGCAAGCAGATCAACCGATTCTGTGCCTCGGGCCTGGAGGCCATCAATACGGCCGCCGCAGCTGTCATGTCCGGTCAGTCGGATCTGATTGTCGCCGGCGGCGTCGAAAGCATGTCCCGCGTTCCCATGGGATCGGATGGCGGCGCATGGGCCACGGATCCCCAGATCGCCTATGACACCTATTTCGTGCCCCAGGGAATCAGCGCTGACCTGATCGCCACCCGCTACGGATTCTCACGGCGGGACCTGGATGAATATTCGGCGGAGAGCCAGCGCCGGGCCGCAGAAGCTTGGGATAAGGGCTATTTCTCCCGATCCGTTGTGCCGGTCAGGGATCTCATGGGCGAAGTGCTTCTGGAGCGGGACGAGCACATGAGACCGGGCACCAGCGCGGAAGATCTTGCAGGCCTCAAGGCCGCCTTCGAGGTGCCGGGGCAGCAATACGGGTTTGACTCGGTCGCCATCCAGAAATATCCGGACGTGGAGACCATTAACCATGTTCACACGGGGGGTAATTCATCGGGCATCGTCGACGGGGCAGCCGCCGTGCTCGTTGGCAGCAAGGAGGCCGGATCCCGGCTCGGTCTGACGCCCCGGGCCCGCATCCGCGCCTTCGCCTCCGTCGGCAGCGAACCCACCATCATGCTGACCGGCCCGGCTCCCGCGTCGATCAAGGCACTCGAACGTGCCGGGATGGACAAGGGCGACATCCAGTTGTTCGAGCTGAACGAGGCTTTTGCCGCCGTCGTTCTGCGCTACATGCAGCAGCTCGATATCGACCACGACGCGATCAACGTAAACGGCGGCGCCATCGCCATGGGGCATCCGCTCGGCGCGACGGGCGCCATGGTCTTCGGGACGGCACTTGACGAAATGGAACGTCGCGGTCTCGCCAACGCCCTGGTGACGCTGTGTATCGGCGCAGGAATGGGTACCGCCACCATCATCGAGAAAATCTGAGGGCAGCGTTTTGCCCGGAAGCGAAAGCATCGGAAAGAACACATGAGCGAAACCATCAAGTATCAAAAGGACGAGGACGGCATCGTCACCCTCACCATCGATATCGCCGACCGCTCCATGAACGTGCTCACGCCGGAGTTCATGGAGGACCTGGATGCGGCCATCGAACGCGTTGCCGGAGACGATTCGGCTCGTGGCGCCATCGTCACCTCGGCGAAGTCGTCCTTTATCGCCGGAGCCGACCTGAAGGAACTGGTCGGCGTCTTCGGCCAGGGACTGGACGAGCACCAGATTTATGAATTTGCAGGCAAGTATTCGAAGCTTTACCGCAAGCTGGAAACATGCGGCAAGCCGTTCGTGGCCGCCATCAACGGTACGGCCCTGGGCGGAGGACTCGAGCTTTGCCTGGCGTGCCATTACAGGGTGGTGCTGGACAATCCCAAGGCCGCCATCGGCCTGCCGGAGGTCAAGGTGGGCCTCCTGCCGGGGGCCGGCGGAACCCAGCGCCTGCCCCGCCTGATCGGCATACGCGAGGCGCTGCCGCTGATGCTCGAGGGTCGTCATCTGAAGCCCGCGAAAGCTGCTGAGCTCGGCATATGCCACGAGCTCGCCAGCGATGTTGACGACATGCTGGAGCGCGCCCGCCGCTGGCTTACGGACGTGGGTGATCCTGTTGCGCCCTGGGACAAGAAGGGCTTCAAGGTTCCCGGGGGTTCCGGCGGTATGCACCCCGCGGTCGTGCAGACCTTCATGGCCGGCAACGCCATGGTGGCGGAGAAGACCCAGCACCGGTATCCCGCGCCCATCTCGATCATGTCCTGTGTTTACGAAGGCACGCAGCTGCCCATGGACAAGGGCCTGAAAATCGAGCTCCAGTATTTCACCAGGCTGCTGGCAGGTCCGGTGGCCCGGAACATGATCCGAACCCTGTTCATCGACAAGGGTGCCGCGGACAAACTGGTCAGGCGGCCGGAAGGGGTCCCCAGGAGCCAGGTCAAGAAACTTGGCATCCTGGGCGCCGGCATGATGGGAGCTGGAATCGCCTATGTCTCGGCCTACGCAGGCCAGGAAGTTATCCTCCTGGACAGGAAACTTGACGACGCGGAGAAAGGCAAGGCCTATTCCCGCGGGCTGCTGGAAAAGCGCGTCTCGCGCGGCCGCATGACCGAAGACAAGGCCGGCGCGATACTGGATCGTATACGGCCGACCACCGATTACGGCGATCTCGAAGGTTGCGACCTGGTAATCGAGGCCGTGTTCGAGGACCGTGCCATCAAGGCTGACGTGACGGAGAAGACGGAGGCCGTGATCCCCGAGACATCGATCTTCGCCAGCAACACTTCCACCCTGCCCATCACCGGACTGGCCCAGGCGTCCCGCAGGCCGGAACAATTCATCGGCATCCATTTCTTCTCTCCCGTGGACAAGATGCCGCTGGTGGAAATCATTCTCGGCGAAAAGACCGGCGAGGAGGCCATCGCCAGGGCAATGGATTACGTCCAGCAGATCCGCAAGACACCCATCCTGGTCAACGACAGCCGTGGTTTCTACACCAGCCGGGTCTTCTCGACCTACGTGAAGGAGGGCATGGAGCTGTTGGCCGAGGGCGTCAAGCCTGCGCTCATCGAAAACGCGGCCAAGATGGCCGGCATGCCGGTGGGTCCGCTGGCGGTCCACGACGAGGTGACCATCGACCTTTCCTACAAAATTCTGATGCAGACCAAAAAGGACCTGGGAGACGCTTTCGTGCCCACCCAAGCCGATGAAGTCGTCCGGCATTTCCAGGAAGATCTCGAGCGCAAGGGCAAGCGCTTCGGCGCAGGTTTCTACGAATATCCCGAAGGGGGTCGCAAGTACCTGTGGCCGGGACTGGCGGAAGAATATCCGCCGGCCGACCAGCAGCCCGACCTGGAATACATTCAGAAACGTCTGCTGTATATACAGTCTGTCGAGACCGCCCGCTGCATGGAGGAGCACGTCGTTCCGGAGGCCGCCGACGCGGACGTCGGGTCTATCCTCGGCTGGGGTTTTCCGCCCTGGACCGGAGGGACACTTTCCCTGATCGATACGGTCGGGCTGGAAACCTTCGTGGAGGAATGCGCCGTCCTGGCGGAGCGTCACGGTCCGCGATTCGCGCCGCCGGACTGGCTGCGCCAGCGCTCCTCGGCGCGCTGAGCGGGACACAGAGTGACCCGGGAGAATCTGGTTACGCTGGCCCGTCACGGATCCGTGGCGGTTGTGAGCCTCAACAGTCCACAGACGAAAAACGCCCTGGGTGGCGCCATCTCCGCCGAGCTGCACCGGGCGCTGTCGGAAGTCGCCGTCGATCGGCAGGTCAGGGTCGTAATCCTGACGGGCGGCGGCGGCGCCTTCAGCTCCGGAGCGGATATACGCGAGGGTCTGCCCGAAAACCGGCGCGTCGAGGACGTCATCAACCATCGTTACCGTCCCGGTCTGGAGCTCATCACCGGGATGGACAAGCCGGTCATCGCGGCGATCGCGGGGCCGGCGGCTGGAATAGGCCTCTCGTTCGCGCTGGCATGTGATCTGGTGGTGATGGGGGAGAGCGCCTACCTCCTGTCACCCTTCGCGGCCATCGGGCTGATACCGGACGGGGGAGCCACATGGTTTCTCGCCCGGCAGCTGGGCTATCACCGCGCCTATCAGCTCTGTATCGAAGCCGAGAAAATCCCGGCCTCCCAGTGTCTGTCGGCGGGCCTCGCCAATCGCGTGGTTCCGGACCATCGGCTGATGGACGAGAGCCTGGAGTGGGCGAGCCGGCTTGCTGAACTGGCACCGCTGGCCCTGGCACGAACCAAGTGGGCCATGCGTCAGGCCATGAACCTGTCTCTGGGCGAAACCATGGCGCTGGAAGCAAAGCTGCAGAACGACTGTCAGACCAGCACAGACGCGGCGGAAGGGGTCCGCGCGTTTTTCGAAAAACGGCCGCCAAAATTCAAGGGCCGCTGAGCCCGAGGAGCGGCAGTACTGGAGGAGTACCTATGGAGAGGAAAATTTTCGAGACCGAGCACGAGATTTTCCGGGACTCGGTTCGCCGGTTTCTGGAGGCGGAAATCAAGCCTGCGGTGCCGGGCTGGCTCGAGGCCGGGATCGTTGACCGGGACGCGTTTCGCAAAGCCGGGGAGCACGGTCTTTGCCTGATGTGGGCCGACGAGGAGTACGGCGGAATTGGCGTGGAAGATTTCCGCTACGAGCAGATCGTGATCGAGGAGATGGCCCACCACGGCGATCCGGGTTTCGGCCTGTCGCTGCACAGCCGCCTGGTGGCGCCCTATCTGGGTCGGCTGGGATCTCCCGAGCAGAAGCAGCGATTCCTGCCCGGCTGCATACAGGGAGAGACGATTCTCGGCATCGCCATGTCGGAACCGGGAGCCGGGAGCGACGTGGCCGGCATCCGCACCCGCGCCGAAGACAAGGGTGATTACTTCCTTCTCAATGGCTCCAAGACCTACATCTCCAACGGTATCAACGGCGACCTGTTCGTGGTCGCGGCGCGAACGGTGCCGGACAATCCCCACGGTCTGGGCCTGTTTCTGGTGGAACGGGGGATGGACGGTTTCCGCCGTGGCCGGAATCTGAAAAAGCTCGGTCTCAAGGCCCAGGATACGGCCGAATTGTTTTTCGATAACGTTCGGGTACCGCGGGAAAATGTTCTGGGCGATCCGAGGAAGGGTTTCTATTACCTGATGCAGTTTCTGGCCGAAGAGCGGCTCATCGTCGCCTGCGGTTGCGTGGCGGCGGCGGAAGCCGCGCTCCAGGTCACCCTGGACTACGTTCGCGAGCGATCGGCTTTTGGCCGACCCGTCGCGATGTTCCAGAACACGAGATTCAAGCTGGCGGAGATGAGGACCCGCATCGACGTGGCTCAGACTTTCGTCGATCGCCTGGTGATGGATCACAACGAGGGGAAACTCACGCCGGAGGTGGCCGCGGAGGCCAAGGTATTCTGCAGCGAACTGGAAGGATGGGTGACGGACGAGTGCCTCCAGCTCCATGGCGGCGCCGGCTACATGGACGAATATCCAATTTCCCGGATGTACGCCAACGCCCGCGTCAGCCGAATTTATGCCGGCAGTTCGGAGATCATGCGAGAGATCATCGCCCGGGGCATGGGTTTGGATCCCCGTGCGCCTGCCCAGGGGCAGCAGCGCAAGAGCGCGTGATGCCATGGGTCCGCTGGAGGGCATACGGGTACTGGAAGTGGCCGGCCTCGGCGCCGCCCCCTATGCCGGCATGATGCTCTCGGACATGGGAGCGGAGGTCGTTCGCGTGGAGAGAATGCCGCCGCCCCCTGCCTTCCCCGACGTCCTGGCGCGCGGACGGCGCTCCATCGCCCTGAATCTGAAGCACAAGGCCGGCGTGGACACGCTGCTTCATCTGGTGGAAGACGCCGACGCGCTGATCGAAGGCTTCCGGCCGGGCGTGGCGGAACGCCTGGGTTTCGGGCCGGAACCGTGCCTGGAACGAAATCCGCGGCTGGTCTACGGCAGGATGACGGGATGGGGCCAGGAGGGGCCGCTTGCCCCCCGTGCGGGCCACGACCTGAACTATATCGGCCTGTCGGGTGCACTCATGGCGATCGGCCCCGCCGGCGGCAAGCCCGTGCCTCCCCTCAATCTGATAGGAGATTTCGGCGGCGGATTGCTTTTGTGTTTCGGGCTCGTCAGCGCCCTGCTGGAGCGGGCCCGTTCAGGTCGCGGCCAGGTGGTCGACGCAGCCATGCTCGATGCCGCTTCTTCGTTCATGGGCATGTTCTTCGGATTCCGCGCCATGGGTATGTTCGAGGACGCCCCCGGTCGAAGCATGCTTGGCGGAGCGGCGCATTTCTATGACACCTACGAGACCTCGGACGGAGGCTTCCTGGCGGTCGCGGCCATCGAGCCCGAGTTCTACAGTCGGCTAATCGAGCTTCTGGGTCTGGACCCGGAGGAATTTCTGCCCCACGGATTTCGCGGACTGGGCGGCGGTACCGATCCCTCCGCCTGGCCGATCCTGAAAGAACGGCTGGCGGGGGTCTTCCGTGGTCGGACACGGGATGAGTGGGTGAAGATTTTTGAGGGATCGGACGCCTGCGTATCGCCGGTTCTTGGCCTCTCGGAGGCGGCAGAGCATCCGCATAACAAGGCCAGGGGGACTTTTACTGAAGTGGACGGCATCGTGCAGAACGCACCAGCGCCCCGGTTCTCCAGGAGTCGCCCGGATCTTCCCCGGCGGGCGACACGACCCGGTTCGGACACGCGCAAGGTACTGAAGGAAGCCGGCATCGACGGGGACCGCATCCAGGCCCTGGCTGACGGGGGCGTGATACCGTCGGAAACCTGATCGTCGCGGGGAGATCCATGTCCGAGCAAAGAGTCAAAACTTTTCTGGAAAACGGCGTTGGTCGCGTGACTCTCTCGCGGCCGGGGAAAAAAAACGCGCTCGACCTGGCCATGTTCGAGGGGCTTGCCGAGGCGGCGGAAAAGCTGCGGGGCGAACCGGACCTGAGAGCTGTTGTTCTGAACGGCGAGGGAAGCGCCTTCTGTTCGGGGCTGGATGTGCAGAATTTTATGGCGGATCCGCAGGTGATCGGCAGGCTGCTGCAAAAAACCCCGGGCGAGACTGCCAACCTGGCTCAAAGGGTGGCCTGGACGTGGCGGGAAATGCCCGTCCCCGTGATCGCCGCGCTGCAGGGCGAGGTTTTTGGCGGCGGTCTGCAGATTGCCCTTGGCGCGGATATCCGGATCGCGGCAACGGATGCCGCACTGTCGGTCATGGAAATTCGCTGGGGCATCATTCCGGACATGGCAGGTAGCCGCATACTCAAGGATCTTGTCGGCTATGACGTGGCTATGGAACTGGCCCTGACGGGCCGGGTCCTCGGTGCTGAGGAGGCGGCCCGAATCGGGCTGGTCACGGGGATCGCCGCCGACCCGCTTGCCGAGGCCATGAGAATCGCCTCTGCCATCGCCGGAAGATCACCGGACGCGGTGCGGGCGGTGAAATATCTGCTCCGCAAGTCGGGGAGGCTTGGCGACGAGGAGGGCCTGGAACTGGAGACCCGTTTGCAGATGAGCCTGCTCGGAGGCCGGAACCAGATGGAAGCGGCGCGGGCCGGTCTGGAGCGCCGCGAGCCCGAATTCGTGCCGGCGAGTATAGAAATTCCGAAATGAGATGACGAGCAAGGGGAGCGATTACGCGGGAAAATCTGTCGCGCTGGTCCTCGGCAGCGGCGGAGCGAGGGGCCTCGCCCACATCGGCGTTATCGCCGAGATGGAATCCCTGGGGATGGAAATCAACTACATCTCCGGGTGTTCCATGGGCGCACTGGTAGGCGGAATCTACGCGGCCGGTCGACTGGACGCCTATTCGGACTGGGTGAAAAAGCTGGAGCGCAAGGATGTCATCAGCCTGCTGGACATCTCCTTCGGCTTCCAGGGTCTTTTCAAGGGCGAGAGGATCATCGGCGTTCTCAAGGAAATCACCGGTGAGCGGAATATCGAGGATCTCGATCTGGGTTTCACGGCGGTAGCCACGGATCTCCTGCAACAGAAGGAGATCTGGCTGAATTCCGGACCGTTGTTCGATGCTATTCGGGCCTCTATCGCGATCCCGACTATTTTCACTCCGTGGAAGTATCGCGGGCGGATTCTGGTGGACGGCGGATTACTGAATCCGCTTCCCATCGCTCCGGCACTGAACCACTCCACGGATCTGATCGTGGCGGTGAACACCAGCGGCCGCCAGTCGCGAAAGCATACCGTTTCCGAACATCCGGTCTCGGTGCCCGGGATCTTTGATTCCCTGTCCATGACAATGGAAACCATGCAGAACACGATCGCCCGCCTGAAGCTGGCGGCCTATTCGCCCGACATCGTCATCGACATTCCCCGCGATCTCTGCACGTTCTACGAGTTCTACCGGGCCGAAGAGCTTATCGAGTTCGGTCAGCGACAGGCCTCGATCACCTTCGCCGGGTGACGAATTTATCCCGGTGGACCCTTGACCCAGGTGTAGCGCCGCATGTCGAGGGCAAGCAGCCGGCGAACGGCTTTCTGGCCCCGGGGACCGAAAGTGGACCGGCGGAAGTAGGCGTCGAGGAATCTTTCCCAGAGATCCTGATTCCTCTTGAGAGTGGCCCGGTAAAAGCGGTGGAGATCCACGGCGACGCCGGCGAACAGCAACGGATTGTGTCGAGAGAAGACTCTGGCGCGACCAAAGTCCAGGAACACAAGACTGCCGTTCGCGTTGCGAATGAAATTATGCCGGTGGGCATCGTCCGTCGTGACGCCGGCGTCATGGAACCGGACCATCAGATTGGCGATTTCCTCGAGAATGGAAGCCTCGATGGCTTCGACAGGTGCGCCTTCCACATAGTGACGGACCAGAATGACCTGCCGGCGTCCGCCGCTCATTTCAGAGATGTAGCCGACCGGGAGCGGTGCGCCCTGGCCCTGCAGTCGGCTCAGGGCACGGTGTTCCTGGACCCAGGGACGCCGGATCAGCGGTGGTCTGCCCTCGTGGGTGTAGCGCTTGACCACATGGCCGTCTCCGGTCAGAAAAACCTCGCGGTGCACCCCCCTTGCGTGTCGGGTTTGCAGCAGCGTCCATTGGCCGGTCGCGAGGACGCGACGGACGGACGCGGCGTTCTTGTTGAACCACAGACCCAATGCGATATGTCTTGACGGCTTCCTGGTGATTCTTCGCCGCCGGGCCGGGTGTACAGTCGACCCCGGGGCGGCGGGTCCTTATAGTCTCGCCCAACCAGCAGCAATTGTCTCTTTGGCAGGACAGGGCCCCGTGAACCGTATCAGCGCAGTTGTCATTACGCTCAACGAGGAGCACAGCTTGTCGGGGGCCCTGGATTCGGTCGCCTGGTGCGACGAGATTGTCGTCCTCGATTCGGGCAGTGTCGATGGTACGGTGGAAATTGCCCGGTCCTACCCGAACTGCCGGGTCCTGCACCAGCCTTTTCTGGGCTACGGGCCGCAGAAGCGGAAAGCGGTGGAGGCCGCGTCCAACGACTGGATCCTGAGTCTCGACGCAGACGAGGTCCTGGACGAACTGCTCCAGCAGTCTCTGAGAGCGTGGCGCGAATCCGGATCCCCGGGAGAGGCGGGTTATTATCTGCTGCGCCGCTTGTGCTTCATGGGCCGGCACTTCCGGCACGGCAGGGAATCACGCGACCGGGTACTGCGCCTTTTCGATCGGCGCAGGGGAAATTTCAACGAGGCGAATATCCACGAGCGGGTAGAACTGGACGGTCCCACTGGCGTGCTCTCCGGTCGGTTGCTGCACTACAGCTACAGGGACCTGGACGAGTATTTCGAGAAATTCAATCGGTATACGTCCGTCATGGCCCGGCAGATGCGGCAGCGGGGACGTCGGTCTTCCATTCCCTCCCTGGTGCTCCGGCAACCGGTGAGCTTTCTGAACTACTACCTGGTGCGGGGCAACTGGATGAACGGTTTCCCGGGTTTCGTCTGGTCGTTGCTGGCGGCGACTTACAGGACCGTGAAGTATCTCAAGCTGTACGAACTCCAGACGACGGCTTACGACTCGAAACAGGATCCGCCGGTTGCATGACCTTCACGGCAGAGCCTCGTGCCCAGGGTGCCGTTCACGGTGTCTCCGGGTCGACGGGGAACATACAGCGCGTACCCGGGTCGAAATCCCTACAGACAACAATGTCGCGGGGGCTCCTGGTTATGTTCTTGAGAAAATCGACGATCAAGGTGGCCACTTTGCTGGCCGCTCTGGTGGCCATGCTGGCGGGAACGGGCCTCGCCCAGGCAGGCAAGTTCGGCAAGGGCGCGGTCGAAGGGCCGCTGCGGCTTCGCTATTTCACCGCAGAGATTCCGCCAGCGCCTGATGGGGGCAAGGTCCGAGTCGGGGTGAAGCTTCCCCTGGGGGCCAAGATCGCAAAGACCGAGGTGTTCATCGATACCGAGGACAAGGGAGAGAGAAAAGACTGGGCCAAGTGCGACATCGAGAAAAAGACCTGCGACATTGGCGACTCGAGCATCGTGGCCTTTCATCGCGAAAACCGTGACGAGTGGCAGGATCTGGCGGTGGATGTCAGATCGGACGCCGGAGAGCCGCGCTACGCCAAGATATCAGTGCTGTTCCAGCCCCAGTCCGGTTTCGACAACAGCGGATGCAACCGGAACAATCTTCGCTGCGGTTACATGGCGGCGGCTGAATAGCCTGGTCGTGTTGTCGGGGCAGGTTGATGGCCTGCCCACGCATCATCCGGTCTTTGTCTGATCGGCAACCGCCTGGGCGGCGGCAGCCACAGCTTCCGGGTCGCCGAGGAAGTCCCGGCCCTGGGATCGGAGACCGGAGTCCAGGCGGTAGACCAGCGGCACCCCTGTAGGAATGTTGAATCCGACGATTTCGTCTTCGCTCATGTCGTCCAGCATTTTGACCAGGGCCCGCAGGCTGTTGCCATGGGCCGCGATCAGTACGGTCTGGCCATCCTTCAGGCAGGGAACGACATTGGCTTCCCAGTAGGGCTGAACTCGCGCCAGCGTGTCCTTGAGGGACTCCGTGGCCGGCAGCGTCTCCCGCGGGACCGACGCATAACGGGGATCGAATCGGGGATGTCTCTCGTCGTCATCGGGTACCGGAGGCGGTGCAGTCCCGTAGCTCCGGCGCCAGATCTGGACCTGTTCGGCTCCGTGCTTGGCGACAGTTTCCGCCTTGTTGAGGCCCTGGAGGGCTCCGTAGTGGCGCTCGTTGAGTTGCCAGGCGCGGTGCACGGGCACCCACATGCGATCCATCTTGTCCATCACGATCCACAGGGTGCGGATGGCGCGTTTGAGGACCGAGGTGAACGCAACATCGAACTCGAGGCCTTCCTCTTTCAGCAGCCTGGCGGCTTCGACGGCCTCCTCGCGTCCCTGGTCGGTCAGGTCCACGTCGGTCCAGCCCGTGAAAAGGTTCTTGAGGTTCCAATCGCTCTGGCCGTGGCGCAGCAGGACTAGCCTGACAGACATGGTGGAGTCTCCGTAGTAGTTCGTTGAGTCGATTCTAGCCTTATTCAGCGGGCCCGTCGGGCTGGCGTCCCGCGCGGCGGGCGCAACCCTACGGCAGCCCGACCAGGTAATTGCCCCGGCTCTTGTCATAGTCGAGCCGGATCATCCCCCGGGACGCGCAGTCCTCGAGCATCTCCGAGAAACTTCCGTAGCCGTAATAGGCTTCACTGAAGCCGGGATATACCCGCTTGATGGTCTGTTTCACCATGGAGCCCCATAGCTGGTCGTAATCCCCGCTCAGGCTCTCCACGATTTCCACCATCCGTTCCATGGCCTCCGACTTGCGGTCCGTGGTCTTGGGCCTGCCCCTGGATTTGCGTGCCGAACGGAGCAGGTCGTCGTAGTAGATGAATTCGTCGCAACCGGCGATGAGCAGGTCCGACGTGGAGCTCTTGACGCCGCAGCCGATGACTCGCTTGTTGTTTTCCTTCAGTTTGGAAACCAGAGGAGAAAAATCGCTGTCTCCCGACAGCAGCGCGAAAATATCGATGTGCTGTTTCGCATAACAGAGATCGATGGCGTCCACTACCATGTGAATGTCGGCGCTGTTCTTGCCGCTGACCCGGGATTGGGGAATATCGATCATCTCCACGCCGTTGGCGTGAAATTCCTTGACGTAGGTGCGGAACTGGCTCCAGTCGCAGTAAGCCCGCGCTTTTCAGGTCCCGGACGCCGAGGGCCAGGTTCTCGAAATCTACAAATACCGCGATTAATGGCTCTTGTGACATGTGTTTACTCGTCTGGCTCCGGGAGCCGGGTCAAAACTGGGAAAGCCGGCGGACTTCCTGGATAGCCACGGATAGCGTGGGGAAATCCATGGCTTCGTCGGCGCGCAACTCGTTCATGATATCGGCAACATGTTTGATTCGCTCGGCTCTGGACTCGCTCCAGATCTGGAATGCCGACTCCGGTGACCGTCGCCGGCCGCCTTCCTCGACGATCTGCCGGGTAAGCTGTCCCTGGAGCAGGTAGAGGTTCTCGCGCATGCTGTTTCGGGCCATGGCCTGCCAGCGGCCGCTGACGGCGAGCCGCTCGACCTGGTCGCGCAGCCAGTCGAGCCCGAGATTTTCGCCGAGCACGAAGTAGGTCTTCGCCACCCTCGGGGGCGTCTCCGAGGCTCCCTGGGCCACCTCGACGATGTCCAGAGCCGAGTGCATGGCGTGGAGCGACGCCATACGTGTCGCCACGTTTTCCGGAATGCCGATATCCCGGTAAAGGGTGGCCGCTTCATTGAAGCGCTTCAGCTCTCGACCGCCGAGGGTTTCCGCAATGGAGGCGCTGATTTCCGCTGCTGCCGGGCCGAAACGGCTCACCGATGCCGCGATATCGGCGACCAGGTACGGCCTGTCGAGGAACCAGTGCGTGCCGTGCTTGAGCAGACGACTGGTCCGGTTGAGCATCGAGTACTGGGCATTGGCGTGGACCCTGTTGTCGAGCGCCTCGATATCCGACCACAGGGACCGGATGTCGAACACCTCCCGAGCGATGGCGTAGGCCCGGGCCACGGAACCCAGGTCGGCGCCGGTTTCGTCCTGCGTTCGGTAGGCGAAAACGGGCCCCATGCGGTTGACGATGCTGTTGGTGATCAGGGTCGAGATGATCTCCCTCGAGAGACGGTGCTCACTCATGAGCTCCCGGTAGCGGCGTTGCAGCGGTTTCGGGAAGTAGCTGATCAGCTCCTTACCCAGATATTCGTCCTCCGGGACATTGGAAGTGATCATGTCGCCGTAGAGAGCCATTTTGCCGTAGCTGAGCAGCACCGACAGCTCCGGCCGGGTCAGTCCGCGACCCGAGCGGTTGCGCTCCGTAATCTCTTCGTCGCTCGGCAGGAACTCCAGTGCCCGATCGAGCATGCCGCGGCGTTCCAGCAGGCGAATCAGGTAGGCGTGCTCGTTGATGCGTTCGCCGGCTCCCGCTGCCAGAAGACTGATCGCCTGGGTCTGGAGATAATTGTTGCGAAGTACGTGCTCGGCGACTTCGTCGGTCATGTCTGCGAGAAGCTTCCTGCGGCGTCCCGAGGTGAGACCTTCCCGGTTCACTGCCAGATTCAGGAGGATCTTGATATTGACCTCGCGGTCAGAGCAATCGACGCCACCGGAGTTGTCGATGAAGTCCGTGTTCAGACGGCCGTCGTTGAGAGCGAACTCGATTCTGCCCAGCTGCGTCATCCCCAGGTTGCCGCCCTCTCCGATTACCCGACACCGGAGTTCCCGGCCATTGACCCGAACACTGTCGTTACTCCGGTCGCCGACGTCGAGGTTGCTCTCCGTGCTGGCCTTCACATACGTACCGATACCGCCGTTCCAGAGCAGATCGACGGGCATGCGCAGTATGGCCCGAACCAGTTCGTGCGGGGCCAACCGGGTCTCGCTGGTCTCGAGCATCTCCTGAACCTGCGGGGAGAGGTGGATGACTTTCTCGTCCCGGGACCAGACCCCGCCGCCGGCCGATATGAGAGAGGGATCGTAATCTGACCAGCTGGACTCGGGCAGCTCGAACAGACGCTGTCGCTCCCTGTAGCTGGTCTCCGGATCCGGGTCCGGGTCGAGGAAAATATGTCTGTGGTTGAAGGCGGCGCGCAGCCGAATATGCGGGGACTGGAGCATGCCGTTTCCGAAAACGTCGCCCGACATATCGCCGATTCCCACCACCGAGAAATCCGTCGTCTGGGTGTCTATCCCCAGTTCGCGGAAATGACGCTTGACCGCTTCCCACGCGCCGCGGGCCGTGATTCCCATTTTCTTGTGGTCATAGCCCACCGAGCCGCCGGAGGCGAAAGCGTCACCAAGCCAGAAGTTGTATTCCCGGGAGACTCCGTTGGCGATATCGGAGAAGGTGGCCGTCCCCTTGTCAGCGGCCACCACCAGGTAGGGATCGTCGCCATCGTGCCTGACGGTCGATGGCGGCGGGACGATCTCGTTGTCTACCAGGTTGTCGGTGACGTCCAGCAAGCCGCGGATGAAGGTCTTGTAACAGCTCTCGACTTCCGCCATCAATTCGGTCCGCTGTCCCGCGGGCAGGCGTTTGGGCACGAATCCGCCCTTCGCACCGACCGGCACGATCAATGTGTTCTTGACGGCCTGGGCCTTCATCAGTCCCAGGACCTCGGTTCGGTAATCCTCCTTGCGATCTGACCAACGCAGTCCGCCCCGGGCCACCTCGCCACCCCGGAGATGAACGCCCTCGACTCGGGGCGAGTACACGAAAACCTCGTATTTTGGCCGGGGCTTCGGGAGGTCGGGAATTTTGCGGGGGTCGAACTTGAAAGACATGTGCGGCGGCGGCCGTCCTTCGCTGTCTTCCTGGAAATAGTTCGTTCGCAGCGTGGCCCGGATCATGGCCCTGAAAGCGTTGATGATCCGGTCCGCATCCAGGCTGGCGACGTCGTCCATGTGATGATCCAGGGCCTGCGTGATGGACAGGTTTTCCCGCTCGCGCCGTTTTTGCGGCAGTGCCGGGTTATTCAGCACCTCGAAATTCTCGATCATCATTTTCGCGATCGAGGGATACGAGCAGAGCACCTGCTCCATATACTGCTGGCTGAAAGGCATTCCCGTCTGCAGAAGGTAGCGGCAGTACGCGCGCAGTACCGTCACCTGCCGCCAGTCTAGGCTTGCCAGGAGAACCAGCGCGTTGAATCCGTCGTTGTCTGCCTCGCCTCGCCAGACGTTGCGAAACGCCTCCTGGAAAGTCTCGTTGACCTCCGAGGGTGTCAGCGTGTCCTGGCGGTACAGCATGTCGAAATCCTGGACGTAGACGTCCAGGCCGGTCTGCAGACGGATCCTGTAGGGACGCTCGCTGATGACCCTGAGGCCCAGGTTCTCGAGCATCGGCAGCACATCGGAAATGGGCAGCGGCTCGTTCGCATGGAAGGTCTTGAATCTGACGTGCTGCTCGGTAAAACTCGGCGGTCGGTACAGGCTCATCCTGAGATCCGTCGGGTCTTCCTGAATGGCCGCCAGCCGTTCGATATCGAAGGTGGCTTCCCGAGCCGTCACGTCTTCCATGTAGGCCGCGGGAAAGATATCTCCATAGGACGCCAGAAGGGTCAGCCCTTCGGCCTCGCCGAATCGCTCTACAAGCTGGTCCCGGAGTTCGTCCTGCCAGGTGCGAACCGCTTTTTCGATCTCGGCCTCGAGACCGTGAAGGTTGACCCTCGGCAGATTCTCCGGATCGGTTCGGACGATGAGATGTACGCGGGCGAGCTGGGACTCGGACATCTGCACGTCCGATTCCACCGAGTGACCATTGAGGGCGTCGACAAGGATGGTCTGCACCTTCTCCCGAACCTGCGTGTTGTAACGGTCTCTCGGTATGAACACCAGGCAGGAGAAAAAACGCCGGAATGCGTCGCGGCGAATGAACAGCCTGATCTGCTGCCGCTCCTGCAGGCCGAGAATGCCAACGGCGATCCGTTTAAGGTCATCTACCGACGCCTGGAACAGCTCGTCCCGAGGGAACGTATCCAGGATATGCCGCAGGGCTTTGCCACCATGACTGTCCGGAACCAGCCCGGATTCCTCCATGACCTGTTCCACCTTGTGCCGCAGTACCGGAATACTCCGGGGACTGCGGCTGTAGGCCACAGAGGTCAAAAGGCCGAGAAAACGCTTTTCTCCGGCGACCCGGCCGGCGGAATCGAACGACTTGATGGAGACATAGTCCAGATAAGTCGGTCGATGAACCGTGGACCTGGAGTTGGCCTTGGTGATCAA
>Ga0111153_1077_pt1 | contig 25195 bp, 17 predicted proteins | sample DeeMarSeWOR28_12_FD_80255 | JGI IMG/M metagenome (GOLD analysis project Ga0111153, IMG submission 80255) | Gammaproteobacteria bacterium SG8_31 | reverse complement strand
AGATCGAGCGGATAGTCCCGCGAAGAATATGGGTGACGCTGATGCCGAAGATGATCGAGACGAAAACCGCCAGATACTCGAATTCGCTCATACGAGAGTCCTTCGTCTACCGATTTGCCAGGATGCCGAGTTGCTCGATTTGATACCGCTGTCCTGACGCGTCAACTGGGGCGTTCTGGTTCAAAACAGACTCATTCCGACTGGCCAGGAGATGGTTTGGCTGAGAGTGCATCGGACTGTCTGCTTTCGGCCAGAAACGGACGGTGAATTATGCACGACCTGCCGGCCCGCCCACCAACCCTATTGAGGCAGAGCCACATAGAACTCCACGGCGGTCAGTTGCTGCGGGGACTTGCCGACGCTCTCGAGGAACGGGAGCCAGCGCGGGTCGGACTTGATGTTGGCGAAAAGCGGCTCGTTTACGATTTCAGCTAAGCCCGGATCGTTGTAAAGCACCGCCTTGTCCAGCCACTCGAAAGCCTCATCGACCGCACCGCGGAACGCCATCACGTAAGCGATGTTGTAGGCCGCATCCTGCTCGTAGTTCTCTACCAGTTCGGCGACGGCGGCGTCGGAATCGGCCTGCCGGCCCAGCGCATGGTGGGCCATGGCCAGCCCGATCAGACGCCAGGCTTTGAAGGGCTCTTTCTGCATAGCGTCCAGCGCAGTTTCCGGCTCGCCTTTGAGCAACAGCGCAACACCGATCCGGTATTGTGCGCCAATGTAGCCCGGGCTCAAGGTCAGCGCAGTGCGGAAGGCGGCGATGGCCTCGTTGAAGCGCCCGACCGAGAGAAAGGAGTCGCCGTGGTTGTTGTGCGCGACCGGGTCCAGCGGATCGCGGATGAGCGCGTATTGTTCCAGCGCGATGACCTGCTCCAGTCGGCCGAGGGATTCGGCAAAGCTGGCGGCGCTGAAGATGATGCCGATATTGGTGGGATCTAATTCGAGCGCCCTTTGGTAATGCCGCGCCGCCGCCGCCAGATCACCCTGGTTATGCATCGCGATCCAGCCGAGTCGGGCGTGGGCCGGCGCATAGGACGGGTCGATGGCTAGCGCCTGGGTGGCGGCTTGGGCGGACAAGGCATAGCCCTCCTCTATCGGACGCAGGCTGTTTTCCGCCTGGCGGCTGTAAACATTGGCCAAGCCAGCCCAGGCCGCCGCATATTCCGGGTCGATGGCTAGCACCTGCTCGAACATCGCGATGGCTTGCTCCCAATTTTCGGCGGTGCCTTGGCGGCTCAAAAAACGGGCCTGCAGATACAATGCATAGGCTTGCGGATCGGTCGCGTCGACCACTGGGGCGGCACCGAGCAAGGTCACCTTTAGCTTTTCGACGACTGCGGCGGCGATTTCATCCTGGATCACAAAGATGTCATCAAGGGTGCGATCGTAGGTCTCGGACCACAGGTGGGCGTCCGACTGGGTGTCGATCAGCTGCGCGGTGATCCGCAGCCGGTCCCCGGCCCAGCGGATTGAGCCTTGCAGGATATGCGCGACGTTTAGTTCCCGGGCCACGTCGGTAAGTTTCACGTCCTTATCCTTGAACGAGAATGCCGAAGTGCGCGAGATCACTTGGAGTTCCGGAACCTTGGCTAGCAGACTCAGGAGCTCCTCGGAGATGCCGTCGGAGAAGAACTCCTGGCCGGCGTCGGGACTCATGTTCGCAAACGCCAGCACCGCGATGGAATTCGGCGGCGGACGGAAACCGTCGCTGGGGCCAAGCCACCACTTGTCATAGGCGAACACGATAACCGCGGCGGTCAGTACCGCAATGACGACGAAGTCCATACGCCGGCCGGTGGTATGGGTGATCGACTCCGATCGATCCACCTCCTTCTCGAGCTTGATCCCCTCCGGCGTAATCTCGTAGACCCAAGCAAAGATAAGCGCGATCGGGAAGCCTATTGCGAGGATGCCAAGAACCGCCTTTCCGATCGACTCGGGCAGCGCGGCGAGACCTACAAGGACCTCTGCCACCTGCATGATCAGCCAAGCCGTCACGGCATAGAGCACCGCCATGCGCCAGACGTTGCGCCGCTTGAGTTCACCGAAGATCGACTTTGTTGTTTTCATGCCCCGAGACCCTATGGATGATGATGGTGCAGTGGGCAGAATTTGTCGATCAATCAAGGTTGGCGCGAGTCCGCTTTGGGTCGCAAGCGGCCAGTCGACAGACCGATTTTCCGCTACGTCGGCGCCTGCCTGATCTGGTCTAGATAAGAATCGGGGAAACCCAATTCGGTAGCGATATCCAATAGCGATTCTGCATATTCTTTGTTGGCCGCAGTCACTTTATCGCTAGGCAAGTTGTAGCAAGTTGCTTCAACCTGTGTGCCATCCATGAGTTCGACGATCACCGGCTCCGGTAAGTAATCCGCGACGCTTTCCTCTGCATACAATTCTGTTACTTCGCTTGGAACGATGTCCATCATGGCTCCGTAGGCGCGGCTATCCGGACAGCGTACTAACGTTGCCCGCTTACCGATGCGTAAGCCATAACCCTCCACAAAGCCTAACTTTACGTCTGAAGGTTCTATGCCCTTCGTGGCGAGCAAACTCTCGTCCATGAAGAGGCCATAAAAGAAAATCCTCACTATGTAGGTTCCATGTGTACGGTCAGCTATTGCTGACTAATTCGATCCTGCTGGCGACAGACACCTTTGCGTCATTTTCAGCCCTTCACAACTGCCTGAATCGTAGCACTCGAATGTCCGCTCCGGGTCGGAAGCGGATGGCCACTTCGCACCGAGTGAGCTGTCCGAGCCCTCCTCCGGAGCCCATTACACCGACCCGCCCGGTTCAGTCACACTTCGCTCAAAGAAGTTCACGCAACACACTGGATAAACGTTATTTTTCTGAAACGATAGAACCATTTCCGGGGCAATTGGCATGGGAACATGTGGGAGTAGGTCCGGTTTTGCCGGACCAAGCCGAAGGGCAATCAGACTTATCCTCTTAGTCACTTCGTCAGTGGTTCGACTCCGCCCCGGGGCGCCAAATCCCAGAAGTTCGTCCGGGCTTACGAGAGATGGCCTGATGGCCGCCTTTTCTATTGTGCCGCCCTCCAATTCAATAGCGCTCCGGGATCCAGGTGATTTCGGCAGTTTCGGAATTCCTTTACACCCGGATCCTTTGTAAAGCACACCGTCAGGCCCGGCCCAACTTTGCTGTATGGGGCGGTAAACGAAAATTCACTTATGATTCAGTGCGACGACAGATTCAGAGCAGGCTTTGAACTGCACTTAATAGGAACCGACCATGTCAGACGACAACTCGAAAGACCGGAAGAAAAAGAAGCACAAGGCACCCAAGGGCATAACGACCGAGCACATGCTCGGATCAGGCGCCGAAAAGTTGGAGTACAAAGCGACCGCCGAGTGGATCGTTCTCACTACGAACGAGAAGCCCAAGGCCGAGATGTTCCACATTTCCTACATCAAGAAGGACGAGCCCTCGTCCAGCAGGCCGGTTACGTTCGTATTCAACGGTGGCCCAGGAGCGAGCTCCGCTTACCTGCACGTCGGAGCCATTGGCCCCAAACGCGTGTTGCTCAACGAGGAAGGCACGCCGAAGAAGCCGCCGGTCAAGCTCGTCGATAACAAGGAGTCATGGCTCAGGTTTACCGACCTTGTCTTCGTGGATCCCGTTGGTACGGGGTTCAGCCGCACGATTGAGGAACAGGAAAAAACTGAAAAACCCGATGCCACCAACGAGTCCGACAAGCAAAACAAAGAGTACTATCAGTTGAAGCGGGACTTGGAGTCTCTCGGCGACTTCATTCAAAAATACCTGTCCCGGAACAAGCGCTGGGACTCCCCGGTATTCATCGTTGGCGAGAGCTACGGCGGCTTCCGCGTCGGAAAACTCGCCAAACTCCTGCAGGAGGGCTACGGCGTCGGCCTCAATGGCGCGATCCTGATTTCACCCGCACTGGAGTGGGCGCTTCTGGATCCCTCTGACTACGACCTCCTGCACTGGACGGACACGTTTCCCACCATGGCGCTGGCGGCCCGTCACCACGGCAGGTGTCGGGTGCCGAGTGAGACATTCGAGGAGCTGAAGCAAAAGGCCGAGACCTTCGCCACCACCGAACTGACCAACTACCTGGTGCAGGGCGAGCGTTTCCCAGAAAACAAGACACCTGCTGTGCTGAAGAGCATCGCGGATTTCCTGGGACTAGAGCAGGACTTCGTAGATCGCTTTAACGGGCGAGTGCCTATGCACCGGTTCTGCCGCGAGCTCCTGAAAGACACGCGCGAAGTATGCGGATTCTACGATGCCACGGTGAAGGCCGTGGATCCGTTTCCTGATCGGGACACGCACCAGGCGCCGGACCCCACTTTGTTCGCAATCGAGCGAGTGTTCGCCGGAGGCATAAACACACAAATCCGGCAAAACCTGAAGCTTGAGACCGACCGGGATTACACGCTTCTGAGCATGGACGTCAATGCTTCCTGGAAAGTCGACACGCAGACCCATGCCTTTGAACTGCAGGTCGGGGCGACCGATGACCTTCGGTACGCGATGGCGTTGAACCCGTACATGAAGGTGTTTATCACCCATGGCCTATATGACATGGTCACGCCCTATTTCTCGTCGGATCGCCTGATTGACCACATGAAGCTCACCGGCGCCCAGAAACAGAACCTCACCGTCGAGCACTACAGGGGCGGGCACATGTTTTATGCCTGGGCGGCGTCTCGCGTGGCCTTCACAGATTCGATAAAAAAGTTCTACGACAGCAGCCTGTAGGCGGCGCCCGCGGCCAGAGCAGGCAAAATGGAGTTCCGTCAGGGCTCGGTTCCCGGTGGCCAGCCAGCAGGTCTATTAGAAATGGCCCATCGGCTCTAATACCTTCTGGCCTCGAACAAGGCTCGCCCTGTCCTGTTGATCACTTGGCGGGTGGTTCGGGCCCGCCCCGGGGAGCCAAAATCCTGCGGCCCTTTCTTGGGCTTACGAGAGGTCGCCTGATGGCGGCCTTTTCTAGCCGTGATCGGATCCGTCAAGGCTGGATTCACTGTTTCCAGGTCCGACAGACGACAATGGCACACTGTGGTCACCGCGCCGCAATCGCAGTGTCGGGAAATTCACTGAATACACCATCCACGCCCAGCTGGAAGAACTCCCGGTACTCTGCCTGCGGGTCTCCCGAGTAATTATGTGCGAGATATCGGTCCTCGTTTCGGAAAGTGTACGCATGGACGAACAGTCCCAGCTTGTGGGCATCTGCGATGAGTGAGGTGGGCTGCTCGGTGCTGGCATCTCTCAGGTCGATCTGCCCGTCAGCGTTGATATCTTGCAGTTTCCCGCCATCGTCAAGCCGGCCTTTCACCGGAACGATGTAGGGCTTCCAAGGACCAATGCCGTCGGCATAGGTGCGGATCTCGGCAAGACCCGGCGGCGTCACCATATCTTTGAAGAGCCGGTGGTCTCCCGATTTCTGCCAGTCATAAGGGCGATCATAAGGGGGGGCGTAGGTCATGCCTCCTGTCCTGAAATCGTAGCCATCGGCGTCAATGAGTTGGACCATACGCACTCTCAAGCCTTTCTCTCGCATCTCTTTCAGACTGCTGGGCTCAAAGCTCTGCACAAAGACCGGAGCGCTCTTGCTGTTCCAGCCTGCAACATTTATTGCGGTGATGAGCTTGTCCTCCAGCGGCAAGCCCAGGTCGCGATGATAAGTCGGGTTCTTGGTCTCCGGGTAAATGGCAATAGAGCGCCCCATCCTTCGGCTTTCAGCTTTGACCAGATCGATGATTTCTTGCAGAGTCACGATCTTGAACTTGCCGTTGTACTGCTGTGGGCGCCCCGGGTCTGTGGCAACCACACCAAGAGTCTTTATTTCGGCAAGCGTGAGATCGTGAGCGAACCATCCGTTCTGTAATTCACCGTCCACAGACCAGTTCTCGCGCCTGCGGCTGGCGAATTCGGGTCGGGTGGCGACGTCAGTATTAATGGCGAGATTCGGGTAATGGCTGGCGATCAGCACGCCATCCTTGGTGGATATCAGATCAGGTTCGATCACATCGGCGCCAAGATCGATTGCTTTCTGATACGCCTCGAGCGTGTGCTCCGGCAGATAGCCGGAGGCACCGCGATGAGCGATGACCAGCGGTTTCTGACCGTCAAGCGTCGGTGATGGCAACGGAGTCGTGCTGCCGCGACCCGCGATCATGGCGAGTGAAAGCGTGATCAGGGAAAAAACGCGAATCACTGACATAACTGCGAAGACATATGGTTTCCAGCAAGTTCACGAGAATCCGTGAGCAGCAGGGATCACCTCAAATGCAGATGCATCATGAGATTCTGACCCCTGCAGATCCTGCAATTGTCCGTCCGGGGCAGCCACGCATCTGCTGACCCTGTTCTCCGGCGCAATATCCAATTGGCATTGAATCGACTTGCCGCGAGCCTCCCTTATCCGGCAGCGGACCCTCCAGCCCTGCCACCAGTCGGGTCAAACGCGAGCATCGTGACCAGCAGCAATCGCATGATACGAGGACAGCGGTTTCCTCTATCCATCAGCCGTCACCAGTCAACGGAGGCCGCGGATCACTCCAATCCGATATATCCCAGGGAATATTTGACCGCAGCCTCCGAATGAATTGCCGTCGTGTCAAAAACCGGGATATTGGTGTCCTCCGCTTTGATGAGTAGTGGAATCTCGGTGCAACCCAGGATCACTCCCTCAGCACCCTCCTCTTTCTGCAAGCGGCCAATGATTTCCAGATATCCTCGCTTGGATTCCGGGTTGATTCTGTTTGCGCAGAGCTCATCGAAGATCACGGTGTTGATGTAGTCGCGTTCCGTTTCATTGGGCGTGACAACTTCAATCCCGTATTTCTTCAGGCGATCCCGGTAAAAGGGTTGCTCCATGGTGTATTTGGTGCCTAACAAGGCGACTTTGTGCAGCCCTTGCGCCTGGATCCTTTGCCCTGTGGCGTCGGCGATGTGGAGAACGGGCAGCCCAACCTCCCGCTCTATGGGTTCGGCAAGAGAGTTGAGTGTGTTTGAGGCGACGACAATAAAATCCGCACCACCACATTGCAGACGCTTTGCAGCGTCAATCATGGTTGCTGTTATCAGCGTCCAGTCGCCTTTCTCGGCCAGCCGCTCCTGCTTGGAAAATTCACCGAACTCGATGGAGAACATCAGTATCTGGGCGGAATGCACACCACCCAAGGTGTCGCGGACCATTTCGTTCATCAAGCGGTAGTATTCAATGGACGAGGCCCAGCTCACGCCCCCGATGATGCCGATCGTTTTGATCGGCTGTTCCGTTGACCCCGCCTCGGCTTGGTGCTCGGGCACAGCAGCGGCCGAGTCTCTTATTGCAGGAGAATTGCCTGCCCAAGGTCCGAGGCTGACAATAAATGTTCCCAGAACCAAGGCAAGGCAAGCACCTCTCCGCATGGTGTTTGTCTTGATGCTCATGGCTATGATCCTTACGCTCCCTAGTATTCTCATAGCCGCGAAACGCGGGACTTGTATAGGTATATGTCGCTATTAGGAAGCGCCCGATTCGGGGCGGCCTCCGCCGATTCAGCCGCCTCAAATGGTTGCCATATTTGAAAGGCTGCTTTTGGCAGAATGCATGGGTTGACTCGGTTTTCCGAAAGCCGGGCGTCCCCCTGCACTGCCCGGACTCAGGCCGAACCGCACGGTTCAATTACATCCCGGTCAAACGAGTCTCGAAGGTCCAAACCGATCAGGGTCTAGGGCACCGACCAAAAGAAAGCTGCCAAAAGAAACCCGCGAAATCTCAAGCTCCTTCTGAGCCAGGAAGAGGGTCTGCCTGGTCGTGGAAATCACTGGCGTGACCCACTCCGCCAAAGCTGCCGAGGTGGATCCCTACATCGCCGGCCGCTTTCCCTCGCTTCCATCGAATTCGATGGAGACTGGGTTCAGGATCTTTCTGGGGTCGGGTCCCCGCCGCGAGTCAGGATATAACTCAGACGGAGGATTAACGTAGTTCCGCTGGACGAACTTGATCGTATCGCCGCGGGGGATCAGCGTTCTGGAAATTTCCTGACACCACGGGTACAGGCCGGTGCAGTCTCGAGCAAAGTAGTATACGTAGAACTTTGTATATAGGTCTGGGCTGCTAAGTTTGTCCTTGAACTTCTTCGCGCTCTCTTCCAGGACGGGATCGTCGCGGTTGGCGACGCCGACCAACTCCGGGAACCAGTTAACGGATAGGCTTGTGTACGTCGCATTCCCGGTTTTTGTACCCAGTGTTCCTACCACCGCGATGACCTGGTCGTCGTCGAGACTGAACGTGCCGCTACTGATCTGGTAATCGGCATCCTGACCGTCGCCGAGACAGTTCATCGGGCCTCGCGGCAGCGTAATCCACGATTCAGGTTTGGGAAGCCCGTCGTATCCAAGGCAGTGCTGGCCGATGAGATCAACCCAAAGGGACAAGCTCCTGAAATCTAGAGAATTGCCATCGCCGGTCTGGCCCCAGTATTCCTTCACCGCCGCGACGAGCCTGGAAAGGTCCCCTTTCAGGGTCCGCTCGTCGGTGTTCGCTACCTTTTCTTCGTATTGGGGGATATCGAAGGGTTTGATGGCCTGGCCACCCTTGGTGTCCCGGACCCGGAGAATTGTCAGTGGAAGCTGCTCGCGCCACTGTCGACCCCGTGCGATGTCATTCGGCATGGAGTATCGGATGTAGGTGATAAAATCGTCTGCCTGGCGCCCGTAGCCCACCCGGGCCAGTTTCGGGGAGACGGGCTCCGTGAACACCTGGTTCGCGTCGACGCCTTTCAATCCGACGAGGGCGTTGGTCATCGCCGTTGCCATGGCCTCGTCGGGCGTAACCACGAAAAAGCGTTCTCGACCCCAGTTCTCTTTACTCTCTTGCTCAATGACAACATTGTTGGTGCTGTTGCCGATGCTTGCGACCAGCATCCTGCGGTCGGGATTCGGCGAGCCCAGGAATACGATTCCCTGTAGTTCCTTCAAGCCGGGATGCTCGTTCAGCAAGCGATAGACCGGGTCTTTCGGGTTGAGCACGGCTTCCCGGGTAAAGACATTCGACTGGATCCCGAAGTACCGAGCCGGCGGAGGTAGCTCGGCCAGGACCACCAGTGCTTCCCGTTCACCCAGCCGGTAGTTCGGGGACACGTTACCCCAGTCGTCGGTCAGAGTACGGTGAAGAGCCTGATCAACGAACTCGTCGTTCCAGTGTGGCAGCATAGCCACCACGTACGGCGCGGTTGGGTTGTTGCCATAGCAGTGCCCGATCGTCTGTAGTGGAAATCTGCAGTCATCGACTCCCCACAGGGTCCAATGTCCCTGTGCGACCTCGTATCCGCCGGCTTGCAGCGCTACCCGGAACTCCTGGACTTTCTGCTCAAGCGACGGCGGGAGTCGATTGACCTGGCTCAGCGGATCTGCGGCCGCCGAAGCACCGCCGGAAACCGTGCCGAAGAGAAACGCAGCGCACGCCATGAAGGTCTTAAACGCGTTCATGAAATTTTCCTCTGGAGGGGGTGGCCGACATGCCATCGGGATTGCACTTGTGTGGAGCTTCTGAATATTGTTTAGGAAGGGCCCGACTGGCTTTCAATAGGTACGTTTGCGTATTGGGGAGGCCGTGTCTGGCTGGATCCCGCAAGGGCGGTCGAGCACGGGCAGAATTTCGGAAACAAAGGCGCTTTGAGTCGACAGCCGATCCTCAGAGCGAACGGAAATAAGATCCGCGGAAATAAGATCCATTTAGAGTGATGCCGAACGGCTGCTTTGGCCCAGGAGCGGACACGCGCCAGACGCCCTCAATCCATAAGGCCCGGCGAGGCGCCGCGGAAACGGGCCAAGGCCACCGAACGTCAGATTGCCAGGCTCAGTGAGTCGATGGCAGTGTTCGGCTGCTCCGATGACGGCTGGACCACAAATTTCAGCGGGACAACCAGACCTCTTCCCAAGATTGCCTTGCTCTGTGGTCTATCGATAATTAACCCGCGAGTCGCGTTTCCCGTCTGAATGGCGAGAGCCAAAAGTTACAACTAATATCTGATCGCGGAGAGCTGGCATCTTCTCGCTTTCATCGGTGCTTCGCTATGTTGCGGAGATGGCGGAGGGGATCATGGGGAAGAAGATTCACGTAGTGCTTGTCGCGACTGCGACACTATTGAGCGGCTGCGCATTTGGAACCAGGACCGCGCACCTGACATACCCCCCGGAGGAAAGTGACCACAGCACGATTGCGTTGGCGCACGCCCAAGAAGGGCAGCCCGATCGGGGGCGGATAGTCGTACTCAGCGTAACGGACGACCGTACAGAGAAAAGTCGTATTGGTAACGTCCGAAACACTTTCGGCATGAACACAGCTGACGTTGTAACCAGCGACGACGTCCGGGGCTGGGTGGAAGCCGCCATGAAAAGTGAACTGGAGCGTGCCGGGTATGTGGTGATGCAGGAAGGAGCGCCACAGACCGAGTACGCTGTGGGCCTGCAGGCATCGCTCGTGAAAGTCTATTGTGATGTCTACATGACCTACGACGGCGAAGTGTCCCTGATGCTGAATCTGCAGGGCGGCAATCGAAGCCCGGCGAGGAAGCTGGTCGAGGGCGAAGGCGGCGTAGGCCTGAACTGGGCCGCCACGGCCAAGAGTTACGGGGAATCCCTCGCACTTGCGCTTCAGAATGCGATCTCAAAAGTGCTGACAGAGCTTGACGCTTACTGATTGCGTTACTGACGAAGCGCGCCGGCCGGCCAGAAGCGGACCGTCAGATACAGACGAAATGAGATCCGTTTAATTCTCAACCGAACGTCTGCTTCCGGCCACGAGCGGTACTTTAGAAGGGCCGGGCTGCTCTCCGGCAGACCCGGCCCGATTCTTTCAGCTCTTATGGCGAGCAGGCCCCTAGCCTGTCCCCATGATTGGCGTGACCCTCAAGCGCTCTCCAGGGAACGTAGAGGGTCTTCTCATGAGGTGTTCCGGGCTTGTGACAGATCGTCACGTCGGCACCGCCGGGAGTGGAAGTGCCCGGAGGCGGCGTGTTACATGTTGGGCCGATTCCGGTCAGGTACCCCACGTCATAGGGCCCATGGACCTGGTAGGGGATCGTGTGATTATCAGTGGTGCTGATGCCGAGCTGGCCGGCCGAGTTCTGTCCCCATGCCCAAACCGTGCCGTCTTCCCTCAGCGCCAAACTGAAGTACTGGCCTGCGTCCACCTCGACAATGCCGGTCAGGTAACCCACATCATCGGGCCCGTGGACCTGGTAGGGGACCGTGTGGTCGTCCTTGTTGTGGATACCCAGCTGGCCATCACCATTGGCACCCCAGGCATAGACCGTGCCGTCGCTCTTGAGCGCCAGGGTATGGTGCTGGCCTCCAGCGATATCCACCACATCGGTCAGGTATCCCACGTTACCGACCCCATGAACCTGGTAGGGGATCGTGTGATCGTTGTTGGAGTGAATGCCCAGCTGACCGGACCCGCCCTCGCCCCAGGCCCACATCGTGCCGTCGTTCTTGAGTGCCAAACTGAAGTTCGCGCCCGCCGCCACCTTGATAATGTCGGTGAGGTAACCGTCGTTACCGGGCCCATGAACCTGGTAGGGGATCGTATGATCGTTGTTGGAGTGGATACCCAGCTGGCCGTGCCCACCATAGCCCCAGGCGTAAACTGTGCCGTCACTCTTGAGAGCCAGGGTGTGGTGTGCGCCTGCCGCCACATCCACGACATCAGTCAGGTAACCCACGTTATCGACCCCATGGACCTGGTAGGGGACCGTTTGATCGTTGTTGGAGTGGATACCCAGCTGGCCATAGTAGTTCCTGCCCCAAGCCCATAGGCTACCGTCCTCCTCGACCGCCAGACTATGCTCATCGCCCGCCGCCAGCCTCGTGATGCCGCTGAGATAATACATGTCACCTGGCCCGTGGACCTGCAGGGGGATGCACGATTCGTTTCTGGAGTGGACACCGAGTTGGCCCTTGTCGTTGGCCCCCCAGGCGTAGACATTCGTAAAGATCATGAGCAGCATGCTATGGGAGCCGCCGCCGACCACCTCCACAGCGCCAGGCGGCCCCGGTAGCTCCTCACGGAGAAGGGGTAATGGAACGGTTATCACCGAATCCCTCGGCCCGCGCCCGCACTCGCAATTCTTATTGTTGCCCCAGGCATAGACGCGGCCGTCGCAGGCGATCGCCAGGCTATGGTTGTCGCCCGCAGCAATGTACTTGTGCCCCTGCTCAATACCCGGGGGCCTGCGCTGCTTTACTGCGCTCACATCGCCGGTCCATGCGCTCAACGGGAATACCAGGAAAAGGAGCGGCCCTACAGTCATCAGGCAGTTTTTTAGAGATTTGCGAGCCATTTCACATACCTCGCCTGCTCAAATTCGAATCACGAGTGCCAGGAGAAATTGAGATTTCCCAGGCACCGCTCTGATGGGATCACCGGCCAGCGATACGCCCCAGGATGACCAGTGAATGGCCATGCTCCGCCATCACCAGGTCGATCGCTGAACTTCACCAGCCATCATCAAGACTTGTAGCCTGAATTCAGGATTTTTCTATCGTGGATAACATCAATTCAGAGTATTGAGGCGAGCAGATTTTTGGTCGCAGGGTCGGTGGCTCAGGGACGCCCCGGAAGCGCCAGATATCTGACAAAGGTCAGCGGATGGCGGTCTTTTTCTTGTCTGCTGGAGCTTCCTATGAGCCGCTGATTTGGGTCGTAAGCCGACGCTTCTGTTGCCCCAAGACAATTCCTCGTCTCCTCTTCCGCTATTAGTTCGTCCAGCCCGAGCAATTTCGTTGAGATTTCGGTCAGGACAATTCCCGCAGTAGATTGTTTGAAAATGAAAACGCTTGTCGGACACTTACGCTTTCCAGGCCAGAGTAAGACTCACCCTGCCCTGTTAATCACTTGGCCGGTGGTTCGAGTCCGCCCCGGCGCGCCAAGTTCCTGAAGTCCCGCATCGACGCACGAGAGGTCGTCTCATGGCGGCTTTTTTATGTGGAGACGGCCAGTTCTACTTGCCGAGGTATCGGAAGCCTTTCCGGGAGCGAAAGGACCAAGCTGAACAATTGGACAACTGAAAATATGGGAACCTGCCCCCTTTGCCTGCTGGGATTTCAGATTCTGAGGTTTTCAGCTTCCCGTCGAAGGTCACTGCTGCCGCCGACGCCGGCGCTGAATCTTTGCTTTCGGCCAAGAACCGACACTGCAGTGATTCAGTGACCGTCATCCGCGGCAAACCGTTCACATGTGCCCTCGGCAGGCTGCCAGACCGCCGCATAGGGATTATCGGAGCAGACGATCGCGAGGAACCTTTCGCGCTCGCGGGCCTGCCGGGCCTCCTGCATCCCGCGAATAGGGGCGAAGTCCGGATGCTCGTAGAGACTCTGAAGGTAGGCCTCGGCAGGCGGTATGAAATAACCGTCTTCGACCGCGCGGGCAATCAATGCGAGCCCCCGTGGCTCGTCACCTGCCAGATAGCTGGCAAGTCCGTCTTCGTAGTCAGGGCTTGTATCTTGTGAAGTCGCAATCCCGGCTTCCCTGTAGCGGCGCACGTTGTCCCTGATTGCTTCCAGGAGATCGGCGACATTGTCGGTCTCACCGGCGGCCCGGCGCACCGCTATCAGCGCCGCGACGTGATCAACACCGAAGCCGAAGCCCACAATCTTGCCACCGAATTCTCGCCACGACGCTTCCAGATGCGGTCGCGCCCGGGCGAACTCCCCGGCACTGGCCAGCACCAGTCCGGCTTCGGCATGGTCTTCCCGTGAGATCGGGTCTTCTGCGAGGCTCTCCTGAGCTGCTGCCAACGCTTGTCGCGGCTTTCCCAATAATCTAAGTAAGTCCGGGTCTGCTTCTTCCCGGACGGCTAATGCCTCTTCTTCAAGTCCGATGACCGCAAGCGTATAGGCCAGGGCAAACCGAAATCGACCGCTGTCGGGGGTAATCTGCAGTGCATCTAACAGGCCGAGCGTGAATTCGGCCCAGTTGCCTCCTTGCGACAGCAGCAGACCACGATGAGCGGCGTATTCGTCAGGCGCCAGGGTGGCCAGCTTCTCCAGTTCCCGGTCTGCCTCGGTGAGCCTGTCCGTCTCGATCAGAGTGATTACGTAATTCACCCTGCCCGGAAGTGAGAGGGGATCCAGCTGCACGGCACTCTTGCGCATTGCGTCGGCCTCTGCATATCGTCCCAGCTGAAATTCCATGATGTTTGCCATCCACGTGTAGACGTCGGCATAGCTGGGGTTGATCTGGAGCGCTTTCTCGAAGTGCCTCAGGGCGCTCTGAAAATCGTCCTCGCTCCCCGACAATAGCCCAGCGGCCGCGTGTGCTTCGGCGATCGACGGATCGAGCGTCATGGCTTTCTCGACATGCGCCGGGGCCCTGCTGTCGAATCCCCGCAGTTGATACGCGATCGCCAGCTGCGCGTGAGCGAGCGCGTAATCCGGATCGAGCGATATGGCCTTCTCGAATTCACGGGCGGCGCCGGTCACGTTTCTTTGCGCCAGCAGGTATTGGCCCCTCAGGTAGGCATCATGGGCTTCCGTGTTCACTGCCGTGGTTCTCGGGGCCTCGTCAACCTGGAGATTGATCGTGTCTTTAAGCGACTCGACGATGGCCGCCGAGATTTCATCCTGGATAGCAAAAACATCCACGAGCTCTCTCTCGTAGGTTTCCGACCAGAGATGCCTGTCGGAGCGTGCCTCGATGAGCTGCGCCGTAATACGGACCTGTTCGCCGTACCTGCGCACTGATCCTTCGAGTACCAGTGCGACGTTCAGTTGCTCGGCAATCGACGGGATGTCGATGTCCTTGCCTCTGAACGAAAAGGACGATGACCGCGAGATCACCCGCAGGTCGGGGATCTTCGCGAGCAGATTGAGCACCTCCTCTGCAACGCCATCCGAGAAGTATTCGTTCTCGACATCGTTACTCATGTTGACGAAAGGCAGCACGGCCAGGGAGTTATCGCCGAATGAACCGATGATCGCCTCGGTTTGCGCTTGCTCGGCGATCTCCACTTCCCTGGCGGACCGGTCGATATCCTTGTCCAGCTTCAGGCCCTCGGGCGTCAGCTGGAATAACCAGGAGAAGATCAGGACAAGGGGAAACCCGATGGCCAACACGATGACGGCTGTGCGGATGGCCGCATCACCAAAGCCGAAGGCAGGAAAGATGGTCTCGACGACCTGGACCACCAGCCAGGACGTGACCACGTAAGCAATGCCTACTCTAATGACATTACGGCGCTTCAGTTCTTCGAAGAATTGCAGCATTTGCTTTGCTGGCACTCCCCCCTGTTCAACTCAAGATAGTATGCCAGCCTCAGTGACGAAACGGCTTCATCCAAGCGAACTGAGTAGGTGCTTTACACCTAATGTGGCAGCCCGCAGTGGCCGCGTGGGATCACTTGCTGCCGCAGATAGTAGCAAAGAACCAATGCCCGCTTCGGGTCCGAAGTGGACCCTCAGAGAAGACGGAAATGACGCTCGCCCAGGGCGAGGCCGAACGGCTGCTTCCGGCCAGAAGTGGACAGCGTCAGTCAGCGAGTTCGCTGGTCAGTCTGGCACCCCGTTATCTGCAACAATATGGGCGCCAATCGCTCTAAAGAAACTCGCCGCCTCGTTCCTTGTCTAGTGATGCCGATCGAATATTCATTCCGACACTATTGTGAGTTTGGTATCCAGCTCGGCTTTCACGACAGCACCATTTGCGGCAATCGCTTGCATCGTCGCAACCAGCCAGAGGCTGTCACCGGGCTCGAGCACCACGGTCATGGAAAAATTTTCATTACCCTGCCCGGTTATATCCGATATGACTCCGTCGGTTTTCGCGTTCCCGAGGCTCTGATAACCAGGAGGCGATTCTCCGTCGAAAATTCCAAAATTGTCTTCGGCGGTCGTGCCGGCCTCAATGGAATCGGTCATCAAACTGAAAAGCCCCATGTCGACAAATGCACCCGACCGACCGGGGCCGTCTGCCGGAAATGTCGAATTCTCTTCCGGTACTGTCTGGTCGTACGTCATGTCTCCGCTGAATGTCAGCGTTTGTGCCTCCTCGCTTGTATTGGTGTAACGCTGCAGCACAAAACTGGTGCTGGCATTCCGCCGGGCTGGCAGGCTATTTACGTTCGCCGTTATTTTTGCGATTCCGGGCTCTCCATTGAGATGAGCGCTGCCAGCTGACTCACCAAACTCCGGATCTTTCAGGTTGGCCTGCGCTTGCGGGCTCCCCGGGATTCCGCCAACGGCGTGTCGATGGACTGGGCTGATGGAGTCGCAGATCGACTCGCCTGCAACACACTGTCGCAGTGAAACATATGTGCTGGTGGTGGACTGAATAGAATCCGCTTGGGCCGCCGCGGGCCCCACCAGAAAAGTGACGAGAAGAATGAACAAGGAACTATTTTTCATCGCTATCGCCCTCATGGCTGATGAATTTAGACAGCCGACCCACCGCCAGAATCTTGCCATCCTTGACAGGGCCCGCTTCGCCGCCTGGCTGGAATCGTTGATCGTTAAAACTCTGCCGCCTTTCTATATTGTGTCGACCCGCTCCTGAGAGTGAATGGGCTGAGAAGTTAATGCCGCATCTGCGGCCAGGGCAAAGGTTGATTTTCTCATGAGGCACCCTCTTCGGTTCTTTCGGCAGTTTCCTCAGAAGGTGACTTCACCACCCTAAGATCAAACGCCCATGTCGCAAGTCATCTCAACCGGGAAACATACTATCCCTGGTCCTGTTAATCACCCGGTAGGTGGTTCAAGCCCTTCCCCGAGACGCCAAGAATCTTGAATAAGGTGGCCTGATAGCGGCCTTCTGTACCCCTGCTCCCCAGATCAAGCGCTTGATTGCTGGCGCAGTGACTTTTTGCTAAAACCCCTGGTTCACGAGTTGCAATACGGACATGGGTACTGCGAATAAGCGCTATCCTTCTGCACTTGCCGCGACGCAGATCATAAGCTGGATCAAGGGTTGATAAATGCTCGGTCGTATCAATGCGCCAAACAGAATTACTGCGTGCCTTCGAGGCATCCTTTTGTTTGCGTCTCTGTCGGTTATTCCCGGAGTGGTGACGGGGGACGAGGTGATTCTCGCAAATGGCATTCCGAGCTCAGGAAATGTGATGCGCATCGGCGACAAGAAACAGTGGGATACGGTGGTCGGCAGTGAGCCGATCAGCAGCGCCTCTGGCTACCTCAGGATCGAGCCCAACGCTGAAGAAAAGGCAATAAGGGCTGACTGGAACGGCAGGGGCGAAGCCCAGTTCTTCATGACACATGGAACTTCTGTCGATTATACCCAGCACCTCGATGAACAATCAGCCCTGGCCGTGATTCTCAAAGTAGATAAAAGGCCGTCAAGGAAGGTACTGATCAAAATGGGTTGTGGATACCCCTGCGCCTCAAACGCAGACATAACCAAACTGCTGAGGGCGCTTACCCCGCAGCAATGGGTCCGGCTTTCCATTGATCTTGAGTGTTTTGCCGCGGGTGGCCTGAATATCGAGAACGTCGACACACCGTTGTTAATCACGACCCGAGGTGAGATGTCTTTGTCGATAGCGGACATTAGCCTCGTCTCCGGACTCGGACCGGAGGCAACTATTAGCTGTCGACAATAACGATTGGCAATCGCCAGGGTGGGTGTTGGACCCCAGCGGTTATCGCGTTCGCGTTGCGGTCGTCGCAATGTGCATGTGCAACTCGAACCGTAAGTGGGATCTAGGTATCCGAACGCCTGCTTATGTGGAAGGCGAGCGCCCGACACTGGCCGCCCCGCTTGAAACAGGCGAGTGTGTATCGCGATGACCTCGGGACAGAGTTTGTGCCCTCCGCCGGATCAGCGAACGGTACTCGATATCCCCGACTTGAGAGTGGTCCGCAGAGGCTTGCGCGCCACTTCATGATGGCCCCTTCGGGTCGGCAGCCGATACTCAAAACGCTCCGGCGAAGCGGGTGCGCGCGCTAACCCAACCAGAACCTGGGACGAGCCAGACCGGTACGGTCACCTTTCAGTCGTGTCCGGAAACCGCACAGTATGGCGTCATTGCCGCGGCACTTCTTCAATCAGGGCGACAACGTCCTGATCAAAATGTACGACGACCAGGAACTTCTCGTGGCCCCGGTCATAAATCCACTTGTTGCCTTCCTTTTCCATTGGCTGACCGCAGTGTTCCAGGACCTTCACCTTCTGGTCTCCGTCGGAAATGATGTGCTCGCCACACCGGAAAGCCTCGCTGCTCCATGCGGCCGAACTCCCGACCACAAGGACCGTCGCGACGATTGCGCATGCTGCTTTCATAATGCCCTCCTGGATCAGTCTTTAATGCCGAATCGCTGTCGCTGCTGCGACCGATGTCGCGGATGAGAATCGCCCTCTCCGGCACCTGCCGGAAAGTCACATTTCGTCCACGTCCAAATCATAGTCAGTAAACCGCCCATCGTCCGAAGGTCATCCCTTCCCATTGGAGGCCAATTCGCCTCAGCCAGCCTGTTCAGAGGTAAACCGAGGTCAACGCATCTTCCGTAAACGACTCGCCGGGCGGCGCGATCAATCGAAGATGTGGAACCTGGCGCAACTCGTTACGAATCCGCCACCCGCCGCCGCCAGGCCGCCGGCGACATACCGGACCACTGCCTGAAAGCCCGGATGAAAGCGCTGGTGTCCGCATAATTCAGCGCAGACGCGATTCGAGACAGGGGCAACCGTGTGTTAGCGAGGAGCTCCTGGGCCATCTGATACCGAGCGGCCTTAAGTTCCCGACGAAAACTCGTACCGGCCTGACGCAGGCGGCGGTTTAGCGTCCTTTCGTGTAGGCCCAGCTGTCCCGCGACACGGGGTGCGTCGGCCTTCCTTGTAGCCAGTGCTCCCCGGAGCAGTTCCCGGAGCTGCCGTACAAGGTCCCGGGGCTGCTCGGCATGAAGACTCTCGGCTTCCTTCTCCAGATGACGGTGAAGCATTGGATTGGCACTTGAGAGCGGATGATCCAGCCATCTCGTCGGGAACACGAGGGCGCTGCGATCGGCGTCGAAGCGAATCGGCGCCCGGAAGAAATGCCGGTAATGCGCCACGTCCTCAGGAACGCCGCGGGCCAGGCGTACCTCAGACGGATTCCAGCCGTCGCCGCAGAGGCTGCGCATGACATTACATTCGGCCGCAATCGAAAGATCGTAGATCTGGGCGGTCCCTGGCACGTCAGGCAGATAGATCGCGTAACCCAGGTGCGTCATCCCCTCATCGGTGTGGAGGGTCAACACGGCGCCGCGATCGTGCAGATCGAAATACCGAACGAGGTCCACGAGGGCTGCGCGCACCTCACGGGCCGTGTGGAGGAGGTATCCGGGAAGCCCGAGGGAAGACGACGAGATTCGCTGGCCCAGCAGTAACCCGAGGTGCGGGCATCCGGTTTCCCAGGCACAGCTTGCCAGCAGCTTGCCGGCTCGAAGAAAGGAAATCTCCGCGTCGGGGTCCGTGAAGTCATCCGGTGACAGGCCCTGGCTCGCGAAGATGGGTCGCGGATCACAGCCAAGATCCCGTACTAGCTGCGCGAGCCCCGCCACCGGACCGGCGCGCACCGTGCCCACCGCAGGTGCGTACGGCCCGCGCCTCTGCCCCGACGTGCTTTTCCCCCTATCGAGCATCTGTCGTTTCCTGTGCGCGCTGTCCGAAATTGTCAATTAATCGTCCTGATATGACAAGTGCATACGAAACCAGGCCGAACTACCTTTCAAAGTGTGAGGATTCCATGGGTGTGCACTGACCGGGCCGGGCTTCATCGAGCTCGGTACCGAATCTTGGTGCAGTGCAATAACGGCAGTCCGCCAGGCAGGTTTCGCCCGGTGGTCTGCGCGCCGACGACGAAAAGGATGTTTCTCTATCGGCATGCCCGCACCCGCGCCGAGCGGACTGCCCGGCTGATCGGACGCGTTCCTGCGTGACAGAGGCAGCGAAATGACCAGGAAGATGGCACGTAGCCGTGAATATACGCCGCCGGGCAAGACCCTTTTTTTGCACGCTTGCCGTGTGGGAGCGGCGTGCCTCGCCATGGCCGTGCTTCCGCCTTCGGTATCGGCGGACAACGGATCAGTACAGGTGGAACTGGCGCCATACATCTGGCTTGCAGGAATCGATGGCGATGTGACCGTCGATGGACGCAGTGCCAGCTTTGATCAGAGCTTTAGCGATCTGGTCCACAAGCTGGATGCAGGCGCCATGGGCTTGGGATCGATCCGCTACAAGAGGCTAGTCGTCTTCGGGCAGTTCGACTACATCGAACTCAGTTCGGATGCCGACCTGACGGCCGACATCCGACCGGACCCCTTGCCGATCGGGATCGAAATGGACGGGGAAGTCGACACGACCATCGCGACCGTTGGTTTGGGCTGGCATTTCGATATCTTCGAGAAACACGAGCTGGACCTTTTACTGGGTGCCCGCCGCCTCGGTCTGGATGTGAAGCTCAAGCACCAAGGCGATTCGGTTTCCGAGACCCAGAACATCACCGACGCCATCGTGATTCTGTCACCGACGTTTCATCTATCAGACAAGTGGCTTTTCAAACCCATCCTGTCCTATGGGATCGGCGGAGATTCCGACACGACCTATGAGCTGCAACCGCAAATGCACTACCGACTGTCACCCAGCCTGACACTGGGGGTCGCTTATCGCCGTCTCCACTATGAAACGAGTTCCGGTCAGAAAAACACGGTGAGTTACAAGGAGTTTGACGGCGACATCAGCGGCATGCTGATCGGCGTCGCCTGGAGGTTTGGGGCCGGGTGATGGCGCAAGCCGTGACCCGCCGATTACGCAAAGAGCCGCGTTCACGGTCGATCCAGGGACATCAGTCCCGATCCGATCTGGACGCACCACAGCCAGCTCTATATCGATATCTGAACGGGAAAAGTGCCATGAAAACTGCAGATGACGGCCCGAAAACCGGGCGTTCCTGGAACAGGAAATCCCTGCTGACCCTGGCCGTTCTCACTGCGCTGGGATCCGCCGGCGCTGCCGAGGACACAGCGGTCCCGTTGAGCGAGCCCAAGGGCGCGCCACACAGCGACCGCTGGATCAGCTCATACCGTGAGGGAGTGATCAGCGGTAAACTCGGCTCGCCCAGTGCGACCATCGCGATCGACGGCAAGCAACTGCCGGCGCCGCCTGCGCAGTTCGAGGGGAAGATCGAGCGCACGACCGAGGGCTCCGAGCCCTACTGGCCGCCTCGAATCAAACCGCGTGCCAATGCGCCAAACGTGCTACTGATCATGACCGACGATTCGGGCTACGGGGTCCCCAGCACCTTTGGCGGCGTGATTCCAACGCCGGCGCTGGATCGGATCGCCAATGAGGGCCTCCGCTACACCAATTTCCATTCCACCGCGCTCTGTTCACCGACCCGCGCCGCTCTGATCACGGGTCGCAACCATCACTCGGTGGGTTACGGCGTGATCGCGGAACAGGCGACCGGCTATCCGGGCTACGACAGCATCATCACCAAGGACAAGGCAACCATCGGCCAGATTCTAAAGGGCAACGGCTACCGCACGTCCTGGTTCGGCAAGAACCACAACACGCCTTCTTTCCAGGCCACGTCCATCGGACCCTTCGACCAATGGCCGATCGGCATGGGGTTCGAATACTTCTATGGCTTCATGGGGGGCGACACCAACCAGTGGCAGCCCGCAAATCTGGCCCGCAACACCACCTACATCTATCCGTTCGAGGGTAATCCCGAATTCAACCTGATCACGGCGATGGCGGACGAGGCCATCGACTACATGAGCCAGATCAACACCCTAACGCCGGACCAGCCGTTCTTCGTTTATTACGTGCCGGGCGGGACCCACGCGCCCCACCATCCAACGCCTGAGTGGATCAGGAAGATCAGCGAGCTGCATCTGTTCGACGAGGGCTGGAACAAGTTGCGTCAGACGATTTTCGAGAACCAGAAGCGGCTCGGGGTGATTCCGAAGGATGCCAAGCTCACACCCTGGCCCAAAGATCTGCTCAAGGAATGGGACCAGCTCAGCGCGGACGAGAAGAAGATGTTCATCCGTCAGGCCGACGTCTTTGCCGCGTATGTCGCCTACACGGACCACGAGATCGGTCGCGTGATCCAGGCAGTCGAGGACATGGGCCGGCTGGACAACACGCTGATCATCTACATCAACGGTGACAACGGCACCAGCGCCGAGGGGACGCTGAACGGCACGCCGAACGAAGTGGCCATGTTCAACGGCGTGGACGTTCCGGTCGCCGTGCAGCTGGAGAAATTCTACGACGTCTGGGGTTCCGACCAGACCTATAACCACATGGCCGTCCCGTGGGCGTGGGCTTTCGACACACCGTTTTCATGGACCAAGCAAGTGGCCTCTCACTTCGGAGGCATTCGTCAAGGCATGGCCATCGCCTGGCCGAAAGTGATCAAGGACAAGGGCGGCATTCGCAATCAGTTCCACCATGTGATCGATATCGTGCCCACGATCCTCGAGGCCGCTGGCGTCCAGCAGCCGGAGTATGTGGACGGCATCGAGCAGAGCCCCATCGAGGGCGTCAGCATGGCCTACACCTTCGACGAGAAGAACGCGGATGCGCCTTCTACCCACAAGACCCAGTATTTCGAGATGTTTGGCGATCACGCCATCTACCACGAAGGCTGGATTGCCAGCACGAAGGTCATGCGTCCGCCGTGGGTGATCTCCGGCGGCCTGGGTGCCGATCCGACCAAGTACCCCTGGGAACTCTACGATTTGACGAAGGACTGGACGCAATCGGACGACGTCGCGGACAAGTACCCGGAGAAATTGAAGGAAATGCAGGATCTCTTCTGGCAGGAGGCGAAGAAGTACCAGGTGCTGCCGCTGGATGCCAGCGTCGTTACCCGGCTGATCGCGCCGCGCCCGAGCATCACCGCGGGACGGAATGTGTTCACCTGGACCCGTCCGCTTACCGGAACGCCCAACGGAGACGCGCCGTCGATTCTCAACGCCTCGTACAACTTCAAGGCGGAAGTGGAGATCCCCAAGGAAGGTGCCGAGGGGATGCTCATCACCCAGGGGGGACGGTTCGCCGGCTATGGCTTCTACGTGCTCAAGAACAAACCGGTGTTCCTGTGGAACCTGGTGGACTTGAAACGGGTGCGCTGGGAAGGCCCCGCGCTGACGCCGGGTAAACACGTGCTGGAGTTCGACTTCAAATATGACGGGCTGGGCATGGGCACCCTGGCGTACGCAAGCATGAGCGGTATCGGCCGCGGCGGAACGGGCGTGCTGAAGGTCGACGGCAAGGTGGTCGCGACACAGAAGATGGAACGCACCCTGCCGTTCATCCTGGAATGGGACGAAAACCTGGACGTTGGTGCGGACACCGGCACACCGGTGGCGGATGCCGACTACCAGGTTCCGTTCGCGTTCACCGGCACCATCGAGAAGATCAATTTGACGATCGACCGACCTCAGCTCAGCCCGGGGGACATCGAAAAGCTGAAAACGGCACAGCGAAATAACAGAGTGAGCGAGTAGTAAAGCGCTACAACTTCCGACGACCGAACACGGGAGGCGTGTCATGAAACTTGACTGGAACATCCTCTGCCTCCTCATACTGCTGCCGCTCGCCGCCGGGGCGGGCACCAAGATCACGGACCGGGATGAGATCGTGACGGGGGAGATCCCCAAGCCCGCCCACATCTGGGTCTACGATTTCAGCGCCACGCCGGCGGACGTGCCGCCCGAGTCCGCGCTGGCGCCGGCGGCCCAGGTTCAGCAACCGACGCAGACACCGGACCAGATTGCAGCGGGCCGCAAGCTGGGAGCGGAGATCTCCTCGGAGCTTGTGCGTCAGATTCAGGCCATGGGCCTGCCGGCCGAGCGACCCGTGGCAGACACCAAGCCGCAAGTCGACGACCTGGTGATACGAGGGCACCTTGTCTCCTTCAGCGAGGGCAGTGAGAAGAAGCGGGTCCTGGTCGGTTTTGGTTCCGGCGAGTCTGAGCTGCAAGTCGCCGTCGAGGGCTTCCAGATGACAGATCACGGGCTGCGACAACTCGGAAAGGGTGACACGGAGTCCACCGCAGGCAAGACGCCCGGCGTGGGCGTGGGTGCACTGACTACGATAGCCACCCACAATCCGCTGGGTCTGATAGTCAGCACGGGCATCAAGGCGCACGAGGAGCACTCGGGGAGCGGCAAGCTGGAAGGCAGAGCCAAAGACACTGCCAAAAAAATCGCCGAGGTGCTCGAGAAGCGTTTCCAGGACCAGGGATGGATCGAGGGCACGTGATTAGCCTGCTACTATTTCTCGAGCGTTATTTCCACACGGAGATCTGATCGATGATTGACAAGATTTTTGCCGTCGGGCTCCTCGCGACATTGATGCCCGCTTTTGCAGCCCTGGGGGCGGGGAGCGGCGCGGCACTGCACGAGAGATATTTCGTCGCCGAGATTCCTCCTGCCTCTGCAGGTGGCACCGTCCAGGTCGGCGTCTTGTTGCCGCGGGGCGCGAAAATCGCCAAGACCGAGGTGCAGGTGGCGACCACCGAGCTGGGCCGTGACAAGGACGGCTGGTCGGATTGCGATACCGAGACCAAGTCCTGTGGGCTGGCGGAGACCAGCATCATCCGTTTCCACCGAAACGAAGCCGAGACGGCGCAGGAGTTGGCGGCCGACATGCGAAACTCTGGCACGGAGCCCCGCTACGTCAAGCTGACTGTGACCTTTCAGCCACAGTCCGGGTTTGATCACACCGGCTGCGAGGACACCGACAGGTGCGGGTTCTCACGCCCTATCGCAGAGGAGTGATCGAAGCATCGAGAATGCCGGATTCCTAGCTGGCGACAGTCGGGGTCAGACCACACCGGGGTGGAGACAGCTCCCGGTCGTCGACGTCTGCCTCCGAGTCAAGGCTCTGCTGCATCTGCCTGCGCCGACTGAAGATCTTCGGAAGCTGACACTCCCGGTTTCCCTCGCGCTGGACGGGAGCCACTCGGCCGGGGTGGGAATCACCCTGCGCTCGGTCGGCGATCTGGCGGAGATACTGTCGGCTGCGATCGATGTGCCGGACGCGGATCAACGGAGCGGCGCCGCGGCCTCGTATCCGCCACGGGGGCCGCCCGGCAAGGACCTTCGCGTGGAATTCAGCGAACAGCGGCCCGATGCCGCCGCCGTGGCAGTGCAGTATCGGGACGGCTGGTTTTTCATCGACGAGACTGACCAAACCACC
>Ga0111153_1042_pt1 | contig 25582 bp, 24 predicted proteins | sample DeeMarSeWOR28_12_FD_80255 | JGI IMG/M metagenome (GOLD analysis project Ga0111153, IMG submission 80255) | Gammaproteobacteria bacterium SG8_31 | reverse complement strand
CGTCACAGCCGCTCAGCGCGATCATTGCCGTCGCGGCAATCGCGTAGATACTCGTTCTGGGTCCCATGAATTCCCCTCCCCGGGAGTCACCGTCGTGTGTGGATAGAGATCCGGGACGCTACGGTTCGAATGCGACCGTTCGGTTAAGGAAGGATTTCAGAATCATGACACTCAGCGTCTATCCGGACAGTTAGACGTGCGATTTGGCGGCGACTTTGAACATCTCTGTCGGCGACCCAAAAAAAGGAGCACCGAAGTGCTCCTGTTATGACCGTTTTTCAGGTCTGGCGGCCGTCTGTCACGGCTGCCGACGGAAATTGTGGATCTCACGCTACCAGGCGATCGATCTCTTCTTTAAGTGAACGAAGCCGATCTTCGCCGGCGTCCTTGAGCTCGGCCAGGCGTTTCTCACCCTGGTCAACTCGTTTCTTCAACGAATCAACCTTGCTCCAGAGCTCTTTCTGGACTTCTGCGTCGGCCTTTTCCGCTTCGGCTCGGGCCTCTTGTGCCCGGGCTTCAGCCTCGACCTCGTCGATCTCCGACTTCCATTTTTCAAGCTTCGCGTCGAGCTGCTGCTCGAGTTTTTCCTTGATACCCATCTGGTGTTTTTCCTCCCTTTTACCGTGACATTCAAAGTCTAAAACGCCGGCCGGCAGTTTGCCGACCGACGATGCTAACGATGTGTTCAAAGAATCAGCCTGCGCCGATCAGGAAAGAATCGACCGCAGCATCCAGGTGTTCTCCTCGTGCTGGCCGATGCGCTCGGTCAACAGGTCAGCGGTTTTCAAGTCGTCGCTCTCTTCGGCGCGACTGACGGCAACGCGCAGACTCTTGGCGCAGGCCTCATTGCCGCTGATCAACAGACGAATCATATCCTCCGCTGAATGGGCCTCCGGGACCTGGCTCACCCGGGTCATCGCCAGCATCTGGTGCAGGCCGCCCGGAGACGTAAATCCGATGGCCCGGATTCGCTCCGCCAATTCATCGATGGCCTCGGCCAGGTCCTCGTACTGTGTCTCGGTCAGCTTGTGCAGGCCGTAGAACAGGGGACCTGTGACGTTCCAGTGAACGTGCTGGGTCAGACCGTAAAGCACGTAGGTGTCCGCCAGGACAACCGACAGCTCGTCGGCGAGCGCCTTGCGGTCCTTTCGGGCGACACCGATATCGATCGGGTTGGATTCGTTCTTTTTGAGGTTCAACTGGTTACTCATAATGTGCTTCTCTCCAAGTGGGTTGAGTCAAGACAAACGGGTAGGTGCGGTTCCGAAACGGATCCGCCGGGAATGCCGGAATCTTGGAGATCAGAAGGGAGCGGCCAGGAGCAGGCCGAGAATGGCGAGAACCGCCATATGCGCCACGACAAGCGTTTTCGCAGGTCTGCGATTTCGGATGGCGCGCTCCTTTTGTTTCGTAAGATGTTGATAAATATATCAAATTTATTCTGATATGTCAAAGGCACCCCGGGTAGACAACGGACTGCGCGGGCTATTGAGGCCCCATGCAGTACGCAACGCGCCGGACGTTCGTCCCCGAGCACACCACTGGAAATCGTCCCCATTCGGCCCCCTGTTCCCGGCCCCGTATTGCCCCGGGATCGGCTACGGTTACGATGTCCGTTGAACGGATCTGCGTTTCGAACTGACTGAGTCCATGATTCAACGATTCTCCAAGCCCTGGTGGATTTCGCTGGCCAGCGGCAGCTGCGTGTTCGGACTGGTGACGTACCTGGTGTTGCGCTGGAGCGGCGCCGTCAACGACGATCGGCTGGTGCTCTACCTGCTGGCGGGCATCGGTCTTGGAGACGTGCTGCTTGCGCTGTCCTTCGAGGTCATTACGCCTACCCGTGTAACCCTGGGCCCGGGCGAGCGGCGTACCGCCGCTTGCGACGTGCACGAATTGGCGGAAGTCGTCTCCGGGTTCGAGGATTCGGCCGTGGGGCGCGTTCGCGTGAGGGGGGAAATTTGGAACGCACGCCTTGGGAACGGGCAACCCGCCCGTTTTCCACCGGGCTCGGTGATGCCGATTCGGGGACGCGACGGATTGACCCTGATCCTTGGCAATCCCCCCGATACCCCATGATGTCGATAAAGGACGGTTGACGGCTCGCTCCTCGACCAGAGGCGACCCTCGGACACGCCTGTTCATCAACGAGAGCTATCCCGGCTGCTGCAGTGCATCTTGCTTTGCCTTCGTAAGCTAACTATCTACAAGGGCTTAATAGACCCCTCGCGCAGAACCGGGCACGGGTCGCCCGTCTTTGGGCAGACCAGCGCGAGGGTGGCAAGTCGAGGGGGTCATCATGAACAGACGACTTTTCTGCCGGTCCGCGATCGCGGCGGGCGTCACAGCCGCCCTGCCTGTGAGTCATGCGTTCGGCTCAGTTTTCCACGCCCTGGCCCAGGTGACGTCGGATATCCCGGCCATCAAGCTGTCGGGCAACGAAACCGTGCTTCAGAAGGCCGCGGTCAACGAACTGTCCGGCAGTCTCCGCGGCCAGCTCCTGACGCGAGGCGATGCGGGCTACGACGACGCTCGCACTCTCTGGAACGCCATGCATGACCGCCATCCGGCGCTGATCGCCCGCTGCGCCGATGTCCAGGACGTATCTACAGCGGTGAATTTCGCGCGTGAGCACGAACTGTTGCTGGCCGTGAAAGGCGGCGGGCACAGCTTCCCGGGTAAGTCCGTCTGCGAGGGCGGCATGATGATCGACCTGGCCGGAATGAAAACCGTCCGGGTCGATCCGGATCGCCGCCGGGCCTATGCGGGCGGCGGCGCCCTGCTCTATGACCTGGACAAGGCCAGCCTGGACCACGGGCTGGTGACCACCGCCGGAGTGGTGTCTCACACCGGCGTGGGCGGTCTCACACTGGGTGGCGGTTTCGGTCGGCTCAACCGCAAATACGGACTGACCATCGACAACGTGGTGTCGGCCCGAATTGTCACCGCCGACGGCAAGATCAGACGGATCAGCGCCGACGAGGACCCGGACCTGTTCTGGGGCATCCGGGGGGGCGGCGGGAATTTCGGCGTGGTCACGGAATTCGAGTTTGCACTCCATCCCACCACCCGCAGGATGCTCGGTGGCAACATCGTCTGGCCCGTCTCCAAGGCCAGGGACGTGCTGGCGTTCTTCGCTGAATACGCCACGGGCGTGTCCGACGACATGTACGTGGCCCCCTTCATGGTGGCGCCGCCAGGCACGGAAGGCATCATCGGCATCGACGTCCTGTTTTGCGGCGACCCGGCGGCGGGCGAAAAGGAACTGGCTCCGCTGCGGAGTTTCGGCCAGCCTGCCGAGGACGGCGTAACCATGGTCGATTACCTGGAGTACCAGACGCAGTTCGACGGCGCGGAGGCGCACGGCCGGCGCAACTACATCAAGAACGGGATGGTGAGGGAATTCACGCCCGGGTTGATCGACGGCATGATCGAGGGATTCACGCTGGATCCCAATACGTCATTGTTCTTCCACACGGCCGGTGGCGTCGTGGCCGAAGTGGGCGACACCGATACCGCCTTCCCCCATCGGAAGGCGGTGACCATGATCGGCATCGGTTCCACCTGGACCGCCCCGGCCGAGGACAAACAACGCATCGCCGAACTCAGGCGCCGATGGGCGCTGGTGGAGCCCCATACGGGCGGCTTCTACGCCAATCTTCGGGAGGAAACGGCCAGCCGCACCGAGAAGAACTTCGGGCCCAACTACGATCGACTCGTGGCGCTGAAGAACGCCTATGATCCGATGAACCTGTTCCGGCTGAATGCCAACGTCACACCTACGGTCTAGGACCCTGGGCAGCAGAAAAGATCGGGGCCGCCGGACGGGCCCGATGGCCGTCGGGCGTCTGAGCGCTCGGGTCCATCGCGCCACCAGGTCGCGGAAGTTGCTGTAGGATTCCATATCGACTCACCGGGGAAACAGACATGATCATCGTTCACCATCTGGAGAACTCGCGTTCCCAGCGCGTCCTCTGGCTGCTCGAGGAACTCGGGCTCGAGTATCGGATCAAGCTCTACAAGCGCGACCCGGCAACCATGCTGGGGCCGGATTCGCTGAAGAAGGTGCATCCCCTGGGCAAATCGCCCGTCGTCCAGGATCAGGGCAAGGTGATCGCGGAGTCAGGCGCCATCATGGAATACCTCATCGGACGCTACGGGGAAGGTCGCCTGATCCCGCCGCCCGACACCGACGACAGGCTGGCCTACACCTATTGGCTGCATTACGCCGAAGGCTCCCTGATGCCGATGATGCTCCTGAAGCTGGTCTTCGATCGGTTTGCCCACCCGCCCATGCCGCTGGTGATGCGCCCGGTCGCGGCAGTGATCGCCATCGGAGTCAAGGCCAAGTTCGTTACCCCCAGGCTTGCCCAGCACCTGGATTTCATCGAGGCGGAACTGGGCAAGAGCACATGGTTTGCCGGCGAGGAACTGACTGGCGCCGACATTCAGATGAGCTTCCCGCTGGAAGCGGCAGCGGCCCGTGGCGCCGTCGACGATCGGCCGAACATCCGGGCCTTCGTGGAAAGGATCCATGCCCGTCCCGCGTACCAGGAGGCTCTGAGGCGCGGTGGCCCATACGACTATGCCTGACCGATGAGCTGGCGGACCGAAGACCGGCGCGGACGCGTCGAATCCCGGTCTGGCGGACATCGCATCTCGCATGTCCCTGCCCGCTCATGTTCGCGCGCCACGGCGCATTGAGCTATCGTTTTACGCCAGCCAACTCGGGCAAGCGCCGCAGGACAGCAGGCAGATGAGCGATCTTCGACAGAACCCGCCTACATCGCTGACGGATGCCGAGAAAACGGCACGTATCCGCGCCACGGTCAGCGCCGCCGGCGAGGCGTTGCGCCGCCGCCATCCCTGGCTCGCCCACCAGGATGCGATCGGGATGGGCATCCTCCTGTTGTCGCTCGCGGGCATGGGGGCCTGCGCCTGGCTGTACGCCCGCGGCAGCCTGTCGGCATGGCTGTGCGTTCCGTTGATCGCGATCTTCGCTTCGTTCATCCACGAACTGGAACACGACCTGATCCATTTTCTCTACTTCAGACGGAGGCCATGGGTACACAACCTGATGCTGATGCTCGGCTGGCTGGCACGTCCCAGCACCATCAATCCATGGATACGCCGCCACATCCACCTGCATCATCACAAGCACTCAGGGACGGCCACGGATGTGGAAGAGCGCGGGATCACCAATGGCGAACCGTGGGGTGTGCGCCGCTTTTTCATGATCGGCGACGGCCTGTTCGCCATCCTGATGCGGGCGCTGGCCAAGCGCGACCTGCGCCAGGGCTTGCGCACCGTTTTTCTCGGGCTCGCCGCCTATTTTCCCGTAGGCTGGTTCCACTTCGTCGTCTGGTACGGGTTCCTGGGCTTCCATCTGGTCGACGGCGCGGCCTCGCTGGCGGGCAGCCCCGTTGCCTGGTCAACGGAAACGCTGACCCACATGCGAGTCATCGATTTCCTTACCGTCGTGCTCGTCGGACCCAACGTGCTGAGAAGTTTCTGTCTGCACTTTGTCAGCTCCAACATGCACTACTACGGTGACGTAGAAGATCGCAACATCATGCAGCAGACCCAGGTCTGGAATCGCTGGTGGCTGCTGCCTTTCCACATCTTCTGTTTCAACTTCGGCAGCACCCACGCGATTCACCACTTCGTCGTCGGAGAGCCGTTCTATATCCGCCAGTGGACGGCGCCCCAGGCCCATGCGGTCATGCGCGAGGTGGGCGTTCGCTTCAACGACTTCGACACCTTTTCGCGCGCAAACCGGTTTCTTCGTCCCGCCTGAGCGAACAGCGGGCGGACGCTCCGGGTCATAGATCCCGGACGCCATCGAAACTGAAACGGCCCCTTGGACCCATGGTGGAGACTGCGCCGCGAATCGGCGACAATCCGTCGCCAGTCAGAAGCGGCTCCGGACCCACCCCCACCGACATCCCATGCGCCAGACCCTGAAGGAAATCAGAGAAAGATTCCGCTATCTGCTTGATCGGGTGTTTGCCCGGGAGTTTTCAGGCCAGCTGCTTTTCTTCATCGTGCTGGTCGTGCTCGTGACCTTGCTCGGCATGAGCGCTGTCTTTATCGGCCTGTTCGATCCCGAGAACCTGGACGTGGAGGGCGTACCCACCCGAATCGACAGGGGTTTCTGGGACGCCATGTGGTGGTCTCTCAACCACGTCCTCAATCTCCGCGGTTTCCAGCGCATGTACGGCGCGTCCGCGCCCATCCTTATCTATGCGTTGTTTCTCTCCATCCTGGGTCTCGCCGTGTTCGGCGTCCTGGTCTCCCTGATCAACAACACCATGCGGCGCCGCATCGAGTCCCTGCGCGCCGGGGAAACACCGGTCTGGGAGCGGGGACACGTGCTCATCCTGGGGTGGAACAACAAGATCATCTCAGTGTTGCAGCAACTCGCCCGGCTCTCTCCCGGCGCCCGGGTGGTGATCCTGGCGCCGCGGGAAATCGGCCTGATGGAGAGCCGGTTGCGAATCGCCGGCATCCAGAACGAGCGGATCACCACCATCCTGCGAACCGGCGTGCCCAGCAACCTGCGTGAGCTGGACCGGGTTGCTGTGGACCGAGCGGCCAGCGTCATCATCCTCTCGACGGAAGGCGATGACAGGGACTCTATCAAGACACTGGTGCTGCTGGCGGGCAAAAGCGACTGGGCCGGCCCGTCACCGACACTGACCTGCGAGATCGCCCGGGAAGAAAATTACGAGCTGGCGCAGATCGCGGCCCGCGATCGTGTACAGATCATTTCCTCGAGCCGGGTCATAAGCAAGGTCATCGTTCAGACCATCCGCAACCCCGGCCTGGCTGCTGTTTACAGCGAGTTGTTTTCGATCAGCGGCAACAGCCTTTACGTCAGACACACCCCAGAGTTGGCGGGCCAAACACTGGGCCAGCTTGCGTTCGGCTTCCGCAACGCCGTGCCGGTCGGTGTGGCCTGGCAGCAGCCGATAGCGGGCGGCGTGCGGCTTGCCGCCGGCCTGAACCCGGGTGCCGATTACGATCTGCTGGAGGAGGAACAGCTGGTCCTGTTGGCCCGGAGCCGTGACGTCGATTTCAGGGAGCCTGAGGGCGAGTACCAGTCACGCGTCTACCGTGACGGCGGCCAGCAGCCACGCGTACCTCGTCGGGTCCTGCTGATCGGCTGGAACGACATGCTGTACGACATCCTCAAGGAACTCGATGCCCATGCCCTCAGCGGAACCGCTATCACGGTTCTCTCGGGTCTCGAATCCCACAAGGCGAGCGCCCAGGTCGAAGCGAAACTCCCGCGCCCGCTGAAAAACGTGGAGCTCGACTTCCGGCAGGGCAATGGCAGCGATACGCGTGCGTACGACGACATGGATCTGTCTGCATTTGAAAGCCTGGTGGTCCTGGCCGACGACTCCTGGGGCAGCAACGATCCCGACACGCATACGCTGCGCGTGCTTCTGCGTCTTTCGAGCCTGCGCAAGCAGAGTGTCCGGCATGTCCATACGACGGTGGAACTGCTGGACCACGCCAACCAAGATCTGTTGGCAGGCCTGGGCGTGGACGACGTTGTGGTCAGCCCCGACATTGTCAGCGCGCAGGCGGCGCAGGTGTCCAGAGAAAGCATCCTCGGGCCGATCTACAAGGAACTGCTGAGCGCCGGCGGCGTCGAGATCAGCCTGCGACCGGCCAGTGATTATGTGGCTTTCGATACCGAGTGCCGTTTCGATGACCTCACCTATGCCGCGCAGCAGAAGATGGAGATCGCCCTGGGACTGCGGCTGAAGTCAGCGGGACGGGTGATGCTGAATCCGTCCCGCGACAGCACGTGGCGGCTGGCCGAGGGCGACATGATTATTGTCCTGGCACAACAGGTGTACCGATGACGGCGTGAGGCGCCTTCCCGGCCAGTGAGGACGACCTGGCCAGCGCCCGACACGCTACCGCCGAGGGCCCGCAGCTATCACTGCGGGCCCCTCCTCTCCCCGGAAAAGCGTCAGTCAGCTCCGCCCCCTCGAAGCGTCATTCCACGTAAGCCGCCCAGAGATCTACCGGCACAGCATAGTTGTGGAAAAACTCGATCCCCCGCAGTGCATCCGATGCGGCAGCCACGAAGCCGTCGATGCCGCCCAGTTTCCTTCCGGCCGGTCCGTTGGCAAATTCGAGCCACAGCAGCAACGAGACGTCGTCCTGCTCCACCCATCCGCCTTCTTCGTCCTGCTGCAGCACGAAAAGCAGCTCTTTACGCCGGGCGGAACGGGTGTATGACACATTGTCGAAGTCGACAAAGCGTTCGTTGGCGGGCACCGGCAGCTCTGCCGAGCCCTCCTCGATTGCGCACTCGTCCAGGTAGATCGGCTCGACACCGGGCACGGGCGGCTCGAGCGTCTCGCAGACGCGGATCAGCGTCGGTAGCGTGTTTCTCGTCGCCATCGTGGCTTCGGTGTCCAGTGCAATCTTCAGGATCCGGTTGATGTATTGCACCAGGTCCGCAGTGATCCTGCCGGTCTTGTTCGCCGCAGCCGACAGGAAGTTGGCAGCCGACTCGAAGTCCCGCCCCGCCAGATTCTCACGTCCCGCACACCCGGGGTTGAATGTCTCCGGATCCGTCGGATAGCCGGGGAAGCAGGCCGTGGCACCCCCATCCCCGTCACTGAACAGCAGGTGGGCCAGGTCTTCGTCGAACTTGGCCTGGTCCTCGGGGCCCAGGGCGGGATGGTACTGAGGCAGAGTGGCGGGGTCGCCGTGGGCCCACTTGTCTACTTCCATGGGATCGGTCTGGAAATGACCGTACTTCATCAGCCGGGTATAGAGTCCCATGTTCTCCATGGGCGAATCCACCGTGCTCCAGGTCTCACAGATCGGTGGCGCACCCTCCCCGATCGTGCAGACGTAACCCAGCATCAGCCGGCCGGTCTCGTCCGTGGTGACCCAGCCGGCGTCCTTGATACTGCCGATGACTTCGTTGAAGTGCATGCGGTTGTTCCTTTCCTTGGTGCGACCGCCGTTCAGCCGCCCGAAATAGTCCACTTCGACGACGGCCTCAGGATCGACGGGATCGCAGGTCAGCTCGACAAAGTCGATTTCCTCGCCTTCAGAAGTCACGGCGATCGGACAGTAGCCCCAGTCGTAAACGTCTCCCGGAGACTCGATCCAGCGTTTGGCAAGGATGGGCTGACCGGTGGCGATGTCCCGTTTCACCTCGATCAGGTCGCCAAACACATCGCCGCATCCGGCACCGCCTCCGCCATGACCTTCCTCACCGGGCAGCTCCTGGGCACCGGCCAACGTCGGCGCGGTCAGCAGCAAGGCCGACAGCCAGATAAATATGCTCTTTGCCCTCATGATTGTCTCTCCCAGAATCGGCTACTCCCCCGAAATGCGGACCTGTCGGGAAGCCCGGACACGGCCGGCAGGCGCGGCCGATCTTTCGGCGTTCTGTGCTGCGGCCCTATCCGCGGTCCTGAGCAACCGCACAAGGCAATCGACTGTTACCGGGATCCGACGGACAAGGCACTCTCAGCCCGAACCGCCCCACTCGAGTAGAAGTCTTGACGAGCCCGCCATGCGGCACCATGGGGCGTTTTCCCCATCTCTGCAGTGATCTCAGGATTACCAAGACATCTTTGGGAAACAGATTCGAAACCAACTCAGGCAACGACGAGCCGTTACAATTGGAGCCTCTATGTCCGCTTCCCTACAGTCACGACCTGATGCGGCACTTCGCGAAGGCGATACCATCTGGTGTCGTCGCAGAGCCCATCGGGCCGCTTTACTCCTGGACGGTGCCGGCTATTTCGGGGCTCTCCGATCGGCTCTGCTTCAGGCCCGTCAATCGGTGATCATCGCGGGATGGGATATTGACAGCCGCACGCGGCTGGTTGGAGCCGATCGATCCCCGGACGATGATGGCCCGGCGGAATTCCGGCAGTTTCTGGAATATCTGGTCGGGCGTCGTGACGACCTGGTCGTAAGACTGCTCTTGTGGGATTACTCGATTCTCTACGCCCTCGAGCGAGAGCCCCTGCCCGCCGTGAATCTGGATTGGCGCACGCCGTCGCGGGTGATCGTCGCCCTGGACGATGCGCTGCCCATTGGGGGCGCCCATCATCAGAAACTGGTCGTCATCGACGACACTCTGGCTTTCTGCGGCGGCCTGGACATTACGGTCAATCGCTGGGATACACCCGAACACAGGCCAAACCATCCGGAGCGCAGAGGGCCTTCCGGCGAACCTTACGCACCGTTTCACGACGTGCAGATGGTGGTGGACGGAGAGGCAGCAGCCGGACTCGGTCAGTTGGTCCGGGAACGCTGGAAGCGCGCGACTGACAGCGAGCCGGATCCCGTCGTCGACGCTTCACCGATCTGGCCGGACGGTGTGGTTGCGGAATTCGAGAACGTGGACATCGGGATCGCACGGACGCTGCCGGAGGATGACGATCAACGCCAGGTGGCGGAGGTCAAGGCACTTTACCTGGAATCGATCCGCCAGGCCCGCCGCTACATCTACATCGAGAATCAGTATCTGACCGTCGAGCCTGTCGCCGAAGCCCTGGCGTCACGACTGCGGGAAGAGCCCGAACTGGAAGTGGTAGCGGTGACGCCGAGGCGCCCCAGCGGATGGCTGGAAACCAAGACCATGGGAACCGGTCAGGCGCTTTTCATGGCGAGCCTGTCGGACAAGGACATCCGGGATCGCGTGCGCTTCTATTACCCGTTCAGCGGACAGGGCGATGACCGGACTGCGGTCATGGTCCATGCAAAGCTGATGATCGTCGACGATGTATTGCTGCATGTCGGTTCCTCGAATCTCAACAGGCGGTCCATGGGTCTCGATTCCGAGTGCGACCTGGCCATCGAGGCGCAGTGCGAATCTGAAGTGCGGCAAGTGCAGGCGGTTCTGTGTCGACTGCTGGCGCATCACTTTGGTTTGACGTCGGATACGGTCCGGGAACGGCTCGAAGCACAGGCTTCCCTGATCCGCACTATCGACGCTCTTGAGAGCACTAAGCGCGGGTTGCATCCATTGGAGCCGGCCGAGGAATACAACGACGTCATTGCGGAGACCCTGAATCGCGTGGCGGATCGCGAGGCACCACTCGATCCCGAGGTCTTCGTGGGTGACATGTTTGATGCGGTGCCTCAGAAGAAAACTGTACGGCGCGCCATCCGCCTTGTCTCCGTAGCGATCGTGCTCGCTGCGCTGGTGGCGCTGTGGAATTACACGCCGCTGGCGGAATGGACCGACCCGGAGAAGGTCGCCGCGGCTCTCGAATCCTTCCGCGCCAGTCGCTGGACGATGCTCATCCTGTTGGGCGCATACGTGCTCGGCGGACTCGTGCTGTTTCCCCTGACGGTACTGATCACGGTGACCGGCATGGTGCTGGGCCCATGGATCGGGTTCCTGTGCGCCGTGATTGGCTCCCTGGTCAGCGCAGCGGCCGGCTTCGGTCTGGGGCACGTCACCGGCCGGGGCACCATCAGACACCTGCTCGGCCGACGGTACCGGACGGTACGACGTGCAGTCGCCAGGCGCGGCCTGGTGACGGTGGCCGTCGTCCGAATGGTCCCCGTGGCGCCCTACACAATCGTCAACATGGCTCTTGGGGCGATCGGGGTCGGATTCTGGCATTACCTGTGGGGGACGCTCCTCGGTCTGCTGCCGGGTATCCTTGCCCTGACCCTGCTCGGTGACCGGCTGTTGCAGGTCTGGCGCAACCCGGACCCGGTCAACATCATCTGGTTCGTACTGGCGATCGTCATCTGGCTGGCCCTGGCCCTGGGCCTGCAGCGACTGGCGACCCGCCTGAAAGAGGACTGAGACGTGACGGCGCCGCGCCTCCGGGTTGCCACCTGGAACGTGCACAGCTGCATCGGCAGCGACGGCCGGCACAGTCCCGGCCGGGTCCGCCGGCTCGCCCGGGCCATCGAGGCCGACATCATGGCATTGCAGGAGGTGGACAGCCGAGTCAACGGTCGGGACGGTTTTGAGGAACTCGGCACGGCGCTCGGCCCGGCCTCCGCCCACTGCCGGACCCTGCGAACGCCCGACGGAGACTACGGGCACATGCTTCTCAGCCGGTGGCCTATCGCCCGATGGGACATCCACGACATCTCAGTCCGGGGACGGGAGCCGCGATCCGTGATCGACGGGATCATCGAGACCGGGAGCGGACAAGTACGGGTTCTGTCCACTCATCTGGGCCTCGGCCAACGGGAACGCATTCGCCAGGTGGCCATGATCGCCGATCTTCTGGGTGACCCGGCGACCGCTACGATCCTGCTGGGAGATTTCAACGAGGCGACCGGTTTCGGTCCGGCCAGTCGCGTTTTCGGACGCCTCCTCGAAAGCGTCGGGCGCTGGCGGACATTCCCTGCCCAACGTCCATTACTGCCCCTGGACCGGATCTGGTGCGCCCCCCCCGTGACCGCCGAACGCAGCTGGGTCATGCCCGAGGTGAGGCACGCGTCCGACCATCTGCCGCTGGTCGCCGATCTCCTCTGGCCACCAGGGTCCTGCCGAAATCCGTCGTGAACGCATTTGTCGGTCAAACGGTTTCGTGATCTGATGGACACCGGCAGAGCATCACGCGGACTGAAGTTGGGCGATTTCCGAGTTCACGACAGACTCCTGGCCGACTGTCATCGGCTCGGGACAATGAACAGGACCCACCTGTTGCTCCACCGCAATGCGGTGCTGCCCTGGTTCATCCTCGTGCCGGAGACCTCGGCCGTCGACCTGCTGGACCTCCCGGCCGAAACGCGGGATCGCCTGGTCGCGCAGGCCGCTGCCCTGTCGGCCTTCCTCAAGACCTCCCTGGATTGTCCCAAGGTCAATTTCGCTGCCATAGGCAACCTGGTCCCGCAGCTCCATCTCCATGTGGTCGGCCGGCGGCCCGGGGATGCGTGCTGGCCGGCGCCCGTGTGGGGTCATCTCGAGGCATCTTCCGAGTACACCGACGCGGAGCTTACGGCCCTCCGCACCCGCCTGGCCGAGGCCGTCTCCCTGGAATCGCCGGACCGTTAGACGACGGCCGGGTCGCTGACCGCCAAAACGGCCCGATGGCCGTCGAATACGGGCGTGGCCGAGTCTCCAGGGGCAGCGCCCGCGACGGTCCAGCGGCGACTTTCCATCAGTAGTTCACCCCAATGTTTTGCGGCTGAGCTGCCCCTATCTTTGCCTATGAGGGGGCGCGAACCATTGGCGACGGCAAGACGCCGCGGATGGCGCAGCGATCCCGGTTCGCAGAGGAGAACTTTCATGAGCACGAACACTCTGACACGCGTGTTCGCCACCGGACTCGTGCTGTGGCTGGCGGCGTGCGGCGGCGGCGGGGGCGGTGATTCACCGGCCACCGGGTCCGTCTCCGTGGCAATCACGGATACGCCCGCCGATGAAGGCATCGCCGTGGCTAATGTGCAGTTCGCGGGCCTGGAGATTCAGGCCGCCGGGGGTGAATTACATTCGTTTGCTTTCGAGCCTCCCAGGAACATCGACCTGGCGGCGCTCCAGAACGGCCTGAGCGAGGACCTGCTGAGGGACGTACCGCTGCCTCCAGGGCGTTACACCTGGATCCGACTGCGGGTGAACGCAGAGGAGAACGTCGCCGACTCCTTCGTGAGGTTCGAATCGGGTGAGGAGTATCCGCTTTACATCCCCAGTGCCGAGATTTCAGGTCTCAAACTGGTCCACACCTTCGATCTGCCGATCAATGGGGAAGCGGACTTCATCATCGACTGGGATCTGGCCATGGCGATTCATTGCCCGCCACCGATGGTCGAGGGCGATACCCAGGTCTGCTTCCTGCATCCTGCCCTGCGTCTTCTTGACCGGGCGGCGTCCGGAAGCATCTGGGGCACGGTGGCCGAGGATCTCGTATTTATCGATGAGACCGATGCGGCGCGTTGCGCGCCGGCGGGCGGCAACCGGGTTTACCTGTTCGAAAAGAACGGCACGGCGGAAACGGCCGTGGACGATATCGACATGCTGCCGGACGACGGTCGTGCCGAAGTGCTGGCGACAGCGGAGGTCTGGCTCGACCTTGTCGACCTGAAGTACCGCTTCAAGTTCGGTTTCGTCGCGCCGGGGGACTATACGGTCGCCTTCTCCTGCTCGGCCACGGCCGACAGTCCCGATACGGACGATTACCCGGACGTCGACGGCAGTCTGTTCGATTTCGAGACGCGGGCCGACCTGACGGTGGACGATGCGGCGCGAACCAACGTGGACTTGTAACGACTTGCCACTAGGCCAGGGGACAGGGCTGGCTCGCCGCTCCCCCCACTCTCCCCCAAACGGCGGCTGACCCTGATCCCCGTGCGGGGCCCCGTGGAAACGGGGCCCCGTGTTTCGTGTCAGCCGGCCCGACCGGCCCGGGCTGTCGCAGAGAGACCGCAGGCCCCTGTCATCGCGGGCCCGCATATGTCCGGCGATCCCTGCCCCCCGGTGGGGCTGAGGTATCAGAGTTGGCCGAGATAATCTGGCTTGCCAATCACCACGCCGTTGTGGCGCAGGATGTTGTAGGCGGTGGTGATATGGAAAAAAACGTTTGGCAGCACGAAATTCAACAGGAAGGTCTGCCCGTCGAAAGTCACATCCGCGCCCCGTAATTTGAAGGTGATCGGTCGCGCTTCCGAACCGTCGATCTGCGCCGGTTCGAACGCCTCCAGGAACGCGATCACACCCCGCACACGACCGATCATGTCGTCGAAACTGGTCTCCGTGTCCGGCACCGTCTCAGGCTCCAGGCCGGCCAGTCTCGCGGCGCCCCGCTTGGCGATATCACTGGCGATCTGCACCTGTCGCACGAGGGGAAACATGTCCGGGAAAAGACGGCCGTTGACCAACACCGTGGGGTCGATGCCTTTCTCCTCGCAATGTGCCGCGCCCTTCTCGAGAATGCCAATCAGATTGTTCAACATGCGAATACAGACCGGCACGGATGCCTTGTACATGGAAATGCTCATTGGGGATCCTCGTGATATAGACGACTCGGTTGAACCACTTTTCGCTGTGAGCCTGCGGTGGCTGGATTGATTGTAGTCAATTGCCCGCCGGCGACGCTGCCCGCCAGCCCCCAGGATCGTCGCCCCTCGATCGGCACGGGTGGTCCCGGCCCCGGCCAGCCCCCTCGGAGAGACTTGCCTGCGGGCGGCCCCGACGGCCAGCAACCCCACTTAGAACCGACCTGCAAAAATTAACGCAATATGCTGTTTCAAATATATCTTCTCCCCGGTTTTTCAGTGGCCGACCCACATTCATGGAATTTGTGCGCTTCGGGATGCCTGTATGGGCTGCCCCGGACCCGGTCGCGCACTTTTGCGAATATTCTAAATCAATCACTTTCGTCCTTTTTCTCGAAATGTTGTTATCCAACGGCGCGGCGGGCCGCGAGAGCACTTGAAACTGTGAGCGCCGTCACATTTCCAGCATTCATGAGTTGATTTTTCTTTTTAATTAGCTGAGTGTCGGGCTTTCCTGAATCTAATTATTAACATAACGCCAGCAGCAGAATTCGAGTGCAAAGACATGTTTGAACTCAACAAAAAACGTAAGACGGAGAACGACGAAATGGACGGCTCAAGAAACGAGGCCCGAGTAGAGGCCGCCACCGCCCAGGCCCATTCCACCCCCGCCACCAGCCGACCGGCCGTGAGATCCGGAACCAGCGAAGCCGCTGTCATCGGCAAGTCGATCCAGATCGACGGCGACGTGAGAGGCGACGAGGACCTCCTCATCAAGGGCGAGGTTCGCGGGACCATTCACCTGCCGAACAACAGCGTCACCATCGGCAGTGAGGGGTCGGTTCACGCCGACGTCCATGCCAAGTCTATTTGCGTGGACGGCGAGGTGAAGGGCAACCTGTTCGGATCCGATCGAGTGAGCGTACGAAGCTCGGCCAAGGTCAGCGGCAACATCAAGTCGCCGCGCGTGAGCCTGGACGACGGGGCGCGCTTCAAGGGCTCCATCGAAATGGATGTGGAAGCGGCAGAACCAAAGGGCACCGCTCACTCCGTCAAGACCGCTTCGGCTTCGAAGGCCAATGGTGATTCGCCGGTGACCGCTCCGAAGAGCGCTTCCGACGAGGCGCCCCACGCCAGCACATAAGGCCGGACTTCCGGGACCTTGATGTGGCCGGCTCGCGAAACGACGCCTCCGGCGCCGGCGAGCCCGTCGATGCGAAACTGCTGAACGCTCCCCTGTTCCGCTCTCTCGTAGAGCGGATGCAGGAGGGCGAGCGGGCCGTCGTACTGGACCTGGGACCGGCGCAACCCGCGACCATCTCCCTGTTCAGCCATTTCCGCTGTCGCCTGGATATCGCCGACATCGCCGAGGGGCTGGACGCGTTCAGTAACGAACACGATCCAGCCATATTGCGGGATAAGGCCGAAACCCTGCTCCCACCCCGGCGCGATGAACCCACCGACCTGGTGCTGTGCTGGGATCTGCTCAACTATCTCAGCCGGGATGCGCTCAAGGTGCTGATGACCTGCGTGGCGGAACGGGGGCGACCAGGCATGGTTGCCCACGCACTGGTGGCCTACTCTGCGCCGCGTATGCCGGCAGCGCCCAACCGCTATGCCCCCACAGAGGATTACAGCCTGCGGGTGCTACCGACGACGGACAAGGAGCGGGATTCCCCGCGGTACACGCCCGAGTTGCTGTCCCAGTGCATGCCCCTGTACCGGCGCGAACGCGCCATGCTTTTGCGCAACGGCATGCAGGAATTCCTGTTCGTCATCTAGTCCGGGCTGAGCAGCAACGCTCTCTCGCTGTCGAACAGACCGGGTCAACCGGCTCGTTCCCGGTCCCTCGCCCACCATCCGGCAAGAAGAGAACCGGAAAGGTTGTGCCACACGGAGAACAACGCCCCTGGGACCGCCGCCGCAGCGGAGAAATACTTGATCGCCAGGGCCACGCCCAGGCCGGAATTCTGCATCCCGACCTCGATGGCCAGGGTGCGGGCCGTGCGGCGATCACAGGTGAACAGTCGTGACACGCCGTAGCCGGCTGCCAGGCCGACCAGGTTGTGCGTCACGACGGCGGAGGCGGCGGCGATACCGATGCCCGCCATGCTGTCCCGGTTGAGAGCCACGATGACGGCGATGATAAAGACGATCGCGGCCACCGAGATCAGAGGAAACACATGCCGCAGGGGTTGGAGCCGATCGTGGGCGAGCCGGTTGATCAACACGCCCCCGGCGACGGGCAGCAAGACGATCTTGAGTATCGACATGAGCATGGCCGCGACGGGCACCGGCACCGTCTGGCCCACATACAGCCAGGTCAGGGCCGGTGTGAGAAAAACGGCCAGCAGGGTCGAGACCGTCGTCAGCGTGATGGACAGCGCCACGTCTCCCCGAGCCAGGTAGCAGATGACGTTGGATGCGGTGCCCCCGGGGCAGGCGCCGACCAGCACCAGCCCGGCAAGCAGCTCCGGTGAGAGATCGATGGCCCGGCCAATGAGCCAGGCCGCCAGCGGCATGATTCCGAACTGAAGGGCCGCGCCGAGGGCGACGACACCCGGCCGCCGCAGGGCCTCGGCGAAATTGACGGGGGTCAGGGTCAGTCCCATGCCGAACATCACGATCCCGAGCAGCGGCACGATCGCGCCACGGGCGGGAACGAAAATGTCCGGCTGCAGAAAGGCGACAACGGACAGAGTCACTGCCCATACCGGAAACAGCTGCGTGATACGGACGATCATCGGCTGGCCGGGTGATAAAACACGAGGCGGATGATCTCCTGACCCCGGAACAATGAAAAGCAGATCCGCGAACAGGCTGCGGGCATGGAGTTCGTATCGGTCAGTGTTCGGGGCACCGGCGAAACAGCCGTCGGTCGGTCGTCAATCAGATCACCGGGGCCCGATCTCCGCGATAGCTACCTGGCCGGTTTGTTGTGCCCGGGTCAGGGTTTGCGAAAGCGTTGAACGAACCGATCCGTCTGGCCCCGGATCTCCGGATCGAACATCGGCTTGCTGTGATCGTCCGCCGGGTTTCGCAGCACGTCACTCTCGGCATCGAAAAGGAATCCGGCAGACTCGAGGTCCTTCCTGAGAAGCCCGGGGTCGATCCGGTGAAGTGTGTTGCCGGTTTCCGCCGGAGCGCCTGTCTGCGCCACATGATCCACGACCCCGACGACCGCACCGGGTTTCAGTGACCGGTAGACCTCCGCCAGCATCTCCGGACCGTCGATCCGGGTCCAGCCGTTCGGCTCGTCGATGTGATACACATCGTGATAGGCCAGGATAAAGACGGCGGCGTCGAAACTGTTTTCCGGAAGGTCGAGCGCGTTATTCTCGGCGGTCAGGCGTTCGACGTTGCCGAGTCGCCCCGGGGTGAACCGTTTGTCCAGGCTGGCCTTGGCGTATTGCAGGTAGGGCGTGTTGTTGTGGGCCACCACGCTGCCCTCTGGCCCCACGACGTAGGACAATATCTCGGTGTAATAGCCCCCGCCGGCGAATATCTCCAGCACCCGCATGCCGGGAGCGATGCCGAAGAACTCGAGCACCTCGGCAGGCTTTCGGCGGCTGTCCGCATCGCTGTCGCCCTCGAGCCGATCCGGGTTGGTCAGCGCGGATTCAATCGCCGGGTCGGCGGCATGGATCTGGACGGGCAGCGCTGCAAGAGCGAGGAGCGCCAGCAGGAAGTCGGGACGGCGCATGCTCAGGTCCTCCGAATCTGTCAATGAGATTGCCAAGGATAGGGCAAAACCCGATCCGCGCCCCATCACGTGCGCCGGAAAGAGATTCTGCCGCGCCCAGGCGTTGCCAACGCCTATCGGCCAGCGATTAATGCCGGCAGATCGGCCAGTTGTTCGAGCCCCTCTGGGTCGGGCTCGTAAATACTCCAGAGACCCGACCGGCGACTGGACAGGAGCCCGGCGTCCCGGAGGACCTTGAGATGATGTGAGATGGTCGGCTGGGACAGATCGAACTTTTCAACGATATCGCAGGCGCAGACCGGCCCCGACTGGGTGACGATGACCCGCAGAATGTCCAGACGCGTGGGATCTGCAAGCGCCTTGAATATGTCCGCCAGTCGTCGGCTGCGCGCCCTGGGCAGGGGCTTGACCACCTTGATCGCACAACATCCCTGAGGTCTGGATCGCTTTGCCATGATCTCAATGATCCTCGATTATATTGACACTGGTCAATATTTTGTATACATATTGATACTTATCTATTTATTGTGGAAAACACCATGCGTCTACAACTCGCGCTCAACGTCAGAAATCTGGATGAGGCCGTGGCCTATTACAGCCGTCTCTTCGGGGTCGAGCCCCACAAGCGGAGACCGGGCTACGCGAACTTCGCCATCGATCGGCCCCCTTTGAAACTCGTGTTGTTCGAGAATCCGAAGGCTGCGGAGCGTCTTAATCACCTCGGCGTGGAAGTTTTCGACAAGACGAAGCTCGATGAAGCGGTATCCAGGCTCCAGTCCGCCGGCCTTGCCGCTGGCGAACGAACGACGAGCGTTTGCTGCCACGCGGAGCAGGACAAGCTCTGGTCCGTGGCACCGGATGGAGAGCGTTGGGAATGGTATCGAATTGTCGACGACATGCCGGCACCCACGCGGACCGCCTGCTGCCCCTGAACGGGGGACCCGGGGGAGTTCCGATCCTGTTTCGGGACCGGGCGTCCAAGGGTTGATCTGCGACAGTCTTCAGCAGGGAAAGGGACGAAAGACGGGCTCGAGGGCATTGGCGCGCAGCTGAACTGCGCGACAGGCTGCTGTGTCAACAGGACGTCACTCGTCCCGGACTCGCCGACGCCAGACCAGCAGCCGGTTATTCGCGGGCATGGCATTGTCCTCCATGAACGCCATGCCTGCCGCCGCGGCCAGGGCGTCGACCGCTTCGAAATCCCTTATCCCCATGTTCGGGTCCTGGGCCCTGAGGGAATCGTCGAACCGCGCGTTGCTGTCGCTGGTCTGGACGCCACCGTAACTGAAGGGTCCATAAAGCAGAAACAGACCGCCCTCCGGGAGCAGCCGCCCGACGCCTGAGATAAAGTCCTTGACCATCGGCCAGCTCATGATATGAGCGGTGTTGGCGGAGAAAACGGCCTCGGCCGAGCTCACCGGCCATGGATGGACGGTCACGTCCAATTCCAGCGGCGGTCTGACGTTGGCCGCCCCCCCATCCCCGAGCCAGGCGAGGATTCCTGGATGGTAGATCCGCTGGTCGGACGTCTGCCAGGTCAGGTGCGGCAGATTTTCCGCAAAAAACACCGCGTGCTGGCCGGTGCCACTGCCGATCTCCAGCACTTCCCGAACACCGCCGAGATGCCGGTAGAGGACCGCCAGGATCGGTTCTTTGTTGTTCTCGCAGGCCTGTGAAAACGGTTTGTTCAACATGGGGGTTTTCGACATCCTGGACAGGGTGACTGGACGTGGGCGACTTCAGGACACCGCGTACGAGTTTAACCGACCAACCGACTTTTCACGCCCTGTTCCGCCCCCGCCGGCGGTGTGCCGGCGTCGGGTCGATCCGCCTGCCCGACCCGCGGACTGGGCCCCTCCTTTGCGATCGGTTTCGCGGGAGAGCCTCCGGAGGGCCGCTGATCAGCGAACTCCGTTGGCGACGACGATTTCGAGAGCGAATAACTTTACTGTCGATGTATTTTTGCCATGCCCCGGCAGAACGGCCCTGCACCTGACGGTGCCCGCCACTGCCGCGATTCAGCGCCCACGGGGAGGCAGAAATCGGCGACATCTGCCAAAGTTAGTGTTAAAGAACGGCAGAAAACACCGACTCGCGCACCAGCTTCAGCCTGTCGGATCAGACAAGAAGAAATGCCGGCACGACCGGCGATCACCCCGGAGACACGCGCATGGACACACGCCAGGTAGACGTCGCCATCATCGGCGCCGGCACAGCCGGCCTGAACGCCCGACGGGCAGTTGAACGCGAGGGCGGCCGACCCCTGCTGATCGAGTCCGGCCCGTATGGCACGACCTGTGCCCGGGTGGGGTGTATGCCCTCCAAACTGATGATCGCCGCGGCGGACGTGGCGCGCGAAGTCGCCGGGGCGGACCGCTTTGGCATCCAGGTCCCGGAATTCCGGGTCGATGGAGAGGCCGTGATGGCTCGGGTCAGGCGCGAGCGCGACCGCTTCGTGGGTGGCGTGATACGCGATACGGAAGCCCTGCCCGAGGAACAGCGCCTGAAGGGCCATGCCCGCTTCACGGGACCAACGACGCTGCTGGTGGAGGAAAAACTCCGCGTAGAAGCGAACGCCGTGGTCATCGCCACCGGCAGCTCACCTCACATCCCCCCGCCGTTCGACGCCATCCGTGAACGCATTATGCTCAACGACGACGTTTTCGAACTCGAGCGGCTGCCGTCCACCCTGGCCGTCGTCGGCACCGGCATCATCGGGCTCGAACTGGGCCAGGCGCTGCATCGGCTGGGCGTGGATGTCACTTTCTTCTCCCAGGCCGACGTCCTCGGCCCGGTGACGGACCCCGCGATCCGCCGTGTCATGGGCGAGATCCTTGGCGGCGAGCTGCAGTTGCAGATGAATGCGACCGTGGAGGAAGCCATTCCCGACGATTCGGGGGTGTGGCTCAGGTGGAAAGACGCGGACGGAGGGCAACAGGAAGAGCCTTTCGAAAAAGTCCTGGTCGCCACCGGCCGGCGCCCGAACCTTGCGGGTCTGGACCTGGAGAAAACGGGCCTGGCCCTGGACGCGCACGGTCAGCCCCGCTGGGATCCAAGAACGACCCAGGCCGGCGAACTGCCGATTTTTATCGCCGGAGATGCCAGCGGGCACATCCCCCTGTTGCACGAGGCCGCCGACGAAGGCCGGATCGCCGGCCAGAATGCCATGCGCTACCCGGACGTGTCGGCCCATACGCGGCGTACGCCACTGGCCATCGCCTTCACCGATCCGCAGATCGCCATGGTGGGTCATCATTACGACCAGCTGGACCTGGATGCAGTCGAGATCGCCGAGGTGTCGTTCGAAAATCAGGGCCGGGCCCGGGTGATCGGCCACAATCATGGCCTGCTGCGCATCTACGCCGACCGGGAATGCTGCACATTCATCGGCGCCGAAATGTTCATCCCGAGAGCGGAACACATGGCCCACCTGCTGGCCTGGGCCGTCGATCAGCGCATGCGGGTGACCCGATTGCTGCAGATGCCTTTCTATCATCCGGTGCTTGAAGAAGGCCTGCGCGGCGCCCTGCAGGACCTGGCTCGAAAATTGCGAGTGACCGGGGAATGCCGCTGCGAGGACATGGCCATGGCGCCGGGGGCGTAGAGATCCCGATCCGGGACCGCTATTTTTCACAACCGAGAAACGTGGACGCCAGATTCGGAGAGGCGTTTTTGCGTATCTGGGCGAAAACCTGTCCGGACCCTATCATTGCACCGTGATAGATGCGTGTGTATGCCCGTTCAATACAGAAGGATGAACAACTGATGACTGACGACGTCCCCGGCGTAGCCTCCGCAGAGACGCCCAACACGAGGCAGCGGCTGTTCAATCGCTATTTCACTGCGATTCTCATCGACCTGACCGTTCTGAACCTGTTCGTCGAATATTCGGACTACGTGGTCATCGACTCGTTCACGATTTCTCTTCTGACGGCATTTCTTCTGCAGGTCCTGCTCAAGCTGACCCTGGCGATCGAGCATCGGATCGGTGCGTATTTCAATGCCAAAACAGGGGCCGTTGCGAAATTCCTCCGCTTCTTCTGTGCCTGGGCCATCCTGTTCGGTTCGAAGTTCGTGATTCTCGCAGCGGTCAACGTGGCATTCGGTGACGACGTCGATTTCGCCGGACCGCTCCACGGGGTGGCGATCTTCATCGCAGTGGTCGTCGCGATGCTGGTCGCTGAAGAAGCGATGGTTCGGTTTTATCACCGACTTGGCTGAGTCACAGAGCCTCAGATCGATAACATCCCGCTTGAGTCCCTCGGGCGTGATCTCGAACACCCAGGAAGCCACCAGAACGGGGATCAGCCCGAGAGCGAGAAGGATGATGATGACGCGAAGCTCGGAGTCGCCGTAGCCGAAAGCCGGCCGAACGGTCCCGCCACTTCCGTCACGGGCCAGGCAGCCGCCAGGTAGGTAATGGTTATGCAGAAGACATTACGGCGCTTGAGTTCACCGAATATTGACATCCGGTCGCCAACTGGCCGTATAGCCCGAACTAGTTCAGTCATCGCCCTGCAGGCACCGAAAGCCCGATCTGCCTCTCCGGCCGGCAATACGTATTACTCCGGGTTGGCAGAAGCCGCGACCAGGATACACTTTTATATGAGGCATTCCTGAAATACGGCCGGGGGCTCAGCGACAGCCAGCCGGCGCGTTGAAACATTCCGATCAGTAAGGTCCAATCTCATGAAACTCTCAAGCAAACTCACCTCCATGGTCGCCCTGGGCACCATGGTTGCGACTGCGGCTGCGGCCAGCGAGCCGATCCAGCCGATCCGCCCGGTTCAAAGCGTCAATCTGGCCCAGGTCGAACTGGGCAAGAAGCTCTACTTCGATCCGCGGTTGTCCCGTTCCGGATTCATTTCCTGCAACTCCTGCCACAACCTCAGCATGGGCGGCACGGACAATCTCAAGACGTCTATCGGACACAACTGGCAGGAAGGGCCGATCAATGCGCCGACCGTGCTCAATTCCAGCCTAAACGTCGCCCAGTTCTGGGATGGTCGCGCCAGGGATCTGAAGGAGCAGGCCGGGGGCCCAATCGAGAATCCAAAGGAAATGGCGTTCTCCCACACGTTGACCATTCACGTACTGCAATCGATCCCGGAGTACGCCATCGAATTCAAGCAGGTCTTCGGTGTGGACGAAATTACGATCGATGAGGTGACCGAGGCCATCGCCGAGTTCGAGAAGACGCTGGTCACCCCGAATTCCCGCTTCGACCGCTGGCTCCTGGGGGAGCAGGAAGCCATCACGGCCCAGGAACTGGCCGGATACGAGCTCTTCAAGACCAGTGGCTGCGCCGCCTGCCACAACGGAGAGGCCGTTGGCGGCACGTCATTCCAGAAGATGGGCATCGTTGAGCCGTACCAGACCAGCAACCCCGTCGAAGGCCGCATCGCGGTCACAGGCAAGGACGCAGACCGTTTCACATTCAAGGTCCCGACGCTCCGTAACGTTGAGCTGACCTATCCCTACTTTCATGACGGCGAAGCGGAGACCCTGACGGAAGCGGTCGACATCATGGGGCGCCTGCAGCTGGGCCGAAAGTACACCCCGGATGAAAACCATCAGATCGTGGCCTTTCTCAAGACCCTGACAGGCGAGCAACCGACTTTTCAGTTGCCGATTCTGCCGCCGTCGCGGCAAGACACGCCGCGACCGCGTCCCTTCGACTGAGGCTCGGGGGTAAGGCGCCGAAGAAAAATAGTCCGCTTCGGATCGGAAGCAGGCGCGACAGGCGGGCATTCGGGAAACGCGATTAGGGCAAGGACGAGCGAAATGCGCCCGACGCCGGGAGGCACGGTCATTGGCGGGGATGAGATGTCGCCGTAAGAGAAGTCTTTCGGGTCGCAAATCGGGGAAAGCGCGCTGCTTCAGGTGTGTCGAACGAGCGCGTTCCTGGCGGTGCCTTCAGAGGGCACTGCCCGGGTAAGCTTCAACCGGTGCTAATGCGGACGTCGAAGGTCGCGCGCTTGGCCGCTATTTAGGTGCTTTCCTCGTTACCGTGCCACCATTCGCGGAAGAGGGTTGCTTTGCCGCTCGGCGCGAGTTCCATGTAACCGATGCCGTCGATCTCGACTTCTGCGCCCGAGTCCGGTCTTTTGAACTCTGTATACCAACGAACGATGCTGCGATCTTCTTCCTCAAAGAGAACTTCGTAACGGAACCTCACTTCGCGCTGGCTCGCCATTGCCTGGGCGGTGCGCCTTGTGATCTCCTCGGAACCAACCTGAGGATCCTCGAACGGCGTCCAGTAATACTTGGCGTCTTCGGTAAAAAGAGCGCCAAAGCCTTCGCCGCTTCTCTTCCCCCACGCCACGCCCATTGCGTCCCACCAGCTACGAATCCGGTCAGCCACGTGCTTCTCCTTGCAATTTCTGAAGTACGAGATGGATGGTAAGCGGCTTGGAGAAACGGTCAATATACGACCCGAAATATTCAGACGCCTCCCGCCGTTTCGACCTCAGCCCACGGTGCTTTGCGCTAGATCAACGTGAGCTCCGAGGAAGCCAAAAGGAGATGCTGGCTCATTCATTTTCTAATCACTGCTGAGTGTCGTTAGCGAACATTCAGAGCGGGCTTGTGGGGAAACACGGGCAGCGGCTCAGCCGAAGGTCCGCTTTCGGCCAGAAGCGGACCCTTTGTCAGCGCAGCATTCCCCGCTGGAGGCAAGGCGACCGTTGGTCACCCGGTCGGTGGTTCGAGCCCGCCCCTAGAACTTGTAACCGAAGCTGACGCCGAGTACATAGAACGTGGCGTCAGATTCCAGGCTCACCGATTTACCGATCTTTTCGCCGTGGATGCTGGCCAGCTGCTCGATTTTATTATCACCAAAGAATTCGATGGCGGCATATCCGTGCACATGAAAATTCTTGGTCCGCTGGTAGATGGCGCCAGTCATGATTTTCGTGATTT
>Ga0111153_1043_pt1 | contig 25963 bp, 25 predicted proteins | sample DeeMarSeWOR28_12_FD_80255 | JGI IMG/M metagenome (GOLD analysis project Ga0111153, IMG submission 80255) | Gammaproteobacteria bacterium SG8_31 | reverse complement strand
AGAAAAACGTCACAGCTCCGCTGGTAAAGCTGACACGACAACTTTCCATCTCCCACCCAGAACTGGAACAGGCAGTGGCAGGGAGCGAGGGCCATCTTTCCCGCCCTGACGTTTTCCTGCGGACTGACGGATTCGTCGGGCAGATCTGCAGGATTCCAGGCCACGACAATGATCCGTCGTGAATCCGGCGTCTCGCGAATCTGCTGCACGACCTGGGCGATCTGATCGATCGAATCACCGGCAGGACAGGGCCACGCTCGCCACTGGCGCCCGTAAACCGGCCCCAGATCTCCCTCCTCGGTAGCCCATTCGTCCCAGATCCGGACACCGTTTTCCGCCAGGTACCCCGTATTCGTATCACCCTGCAGGAACCACAGGAGTTCATGAATGATGGATCTCAGGTGAAGTTTCTTGGTGGTCAGCAGGGGAAAGCCGGCGGCAAGGTCGAATCGCATCTGGTAACCGAATACCGAGAGAGTTCCGGTACCGGTACGATCCTCCTTGCGGAGTCCGTTCCGACGCACGTGGGACAGAAGATCGAGATATTGTCGCATGGTCAGGCCGTAGTAGCGTCCGGCCTTCGCCGGTACGCGAGCAGAAGCAGCAACACGCCGATCAGGATCATGGGACTCGACAGCACCTGACCCATGGTCAGCCAACCGAAGGCGAGATAACCCAGGTGGGCATCCGGGATCCGGACGAACTCCACGGCGAAGCGGAACAGGCCGTAGAAAAGAAGGAAGGCCCCGGAGACCGCCATCCGCGGCGGCCTACGGCCCGAGTATACCCACAGGATAGCGAACAGCACGAAACCCTCCAGGACACCCTCGTAAAGCTGAGAAGCGTGCCGCGGCACCCCGTCGACGACAAATGCCCAGGGTACGTCCGTCGGCTTGCCCCAGAGCTCGCCATTAATGAAATTACCCAGGCGACCGCAGAACAGTCCCAGCGGCGCCAGCGGCGCTACAAAATCCGTCACCTCGAAGAATCCCTTGCCGATTTTGCGCCCGTACAGCCAGACGCAGAGAGCCAGACCAAGCAACCCCCCATGGAAGGACATTCCGCCTTCCCAGACTTTGAGGATGGCGACCGGATCGCGTGTCCAGGTATCGGCCCCGTAGAAAAGCATGTAGCCGATCCTGGCGCCGAGAATCAGTCCCAGAGCCGCATAGAAAATCAGATCGTCCACCCACTCGATCTTCCAGCCGAACTCCGGCCGCTTCGCCCGGCTTCGGGCCAGAAACCAGGCAATGGCGAACCCGATGAGATACATCAGCCCGTACCAGCGGATCTTCAATGGACCGATGGCGACGGCGACGGGATCGATCTCGGGATAGGGAATCATGGGCGCGTAGTTTATCAGCAGAGCCAGTCCCGAAAAGCTCCGCTGAACCGTTGTTCACCGCTAGAGGTTTTCCGATGTGACCCGACAGAAAAGTGCCTTCAGGTAACGGGTCTCGGGGATGGAGGGATGGATCGGATGGTCCGCGGACTGGCCGCCGATTTCCACCACCCGCAGGGTCCTCGAGACATGTCGGGCGGCCCGTTGGAGCGCTGCAAGCAGATCGGCGGTCGAGAGATGATATGAGCAGCTGCAGCTCACCAGCCAGCCTTCCCTGTCCAGGAGCAGCATCGCGAGCTGGTTGACGCGCTGATAAGCGGCCAGACCCTGTCGGTAATCCTTCCGCCGCTTGATGAAGGCCGGCGGATCCACCACCACGATATCGAACTGCCGGTGATGGTCCCGCAGGGATCGGAGAACCTCGAACGCGTTGCCCTGCAGTGTTTCCGTCGGAAGCCCCAGCCGGCGGCCCTCCGACTCCACCCGATGCAGCGCCTGAGCTGACGCATCCACGAAAGTCGCTGATGCGCCGCGCATCGCGGCACCCAGCCCCCAGGCGCCCGTGTAGCAGAAGACGTCCAGCATCCGCTTTGCCGGATAGCGCGTGAATCGGCGGCGATTGTCCCGTTGATCGAAGAACCAGCCGGTCTTTTGTCCATCGTGAAGGGGAGCGAGAAATTCGAGGCCGTTTTCAAGCACAGGCACCAGATCCGGCACGCTCCCCGACGCGACTTCTACATAGCGGTCCAGGGTTTCCATGTCCCGGGCACCGCTGTCGTTTCGCCAGAGGATTCCCGCCGGCTGCAGCACATCCGTGACCGCGTCGACGATCTCGCCTTTGAGCTTTTCCATGGCCGCAGTGCCGGTCTGCAGCACCACGTAATCACCGAAACAGTCGGCGATCAGTCCCGGCACGCCGTCCGATTCCCCGAAAAGCAGCCGGAAATAGCCCGGCGGATAAAGCGCGCGGCGCAGTTTCAGCGCGGCCTTCATGCGATGGGCAAGAAACTGCTTCCCCGGCGGCCGGGCCGGATCCCGGCTGATCAAACGGCCCGCGATCAGGGCATGGGGGTTGATACCCGCATATCCCAGGCAGCGCCCGGCTTCTGTCACGACCCTGACAATGTCCCCCGGTTCGAACTGTTTCAGAGGGGTGGATGCCACGTCGATCTCATTGCTGTAGATCCACAGGTGACCCGCCCTGATGCGACGATCGGCACGGGCCCTGAGCCTGAGTTCGGGGAGACCGGCGGCTGTATTCATGCCTTTCCTGCGTGGGCACCGGGCTTCGGTTATAGTGACAGAGTCTAACCGAACTCCTCACGCTCACTGTTATGAATCCGCCCCAGAATCGCCTGGCCGGGGAGACCAGCCCCTATCTCCTCCAGCACGCCGACAACCCCGTGGACTGGTACCCGTGGTGCGAGGAGGCGCTGGAGCTGGCGAGGAAAACCGACAGACCTATTCTCCTGTCCATCGGTTATTCCGCCTGCCACTGGTGCCATGTCATGGCCCACGAGTCATTCGAAAACCCGGCCACGGCGGACGTCATGAATCGCCTTTTTGTCAACATCAAGGTTGACCGCGAGGAGCGACCTGATCTGGACAAGGTCTACCAGATGGCCCACCAGATGCTTGTCCAGCGCCCCGGCGGATGGCCGCTGACCATGTTTCTGGATCCCGGCGACCTGACCCCATTTTTCGGAGGGACCTATTTTCCCGATCGGCCTCGCCACGGGATGCCGTCATTCACCGACCTCCTGCAGCGGGTCGCGAACTACTTCCGGGAAAACAGGGACGAGGTTGGCCGTCAGGCGGAAGCGGTTCAGCAGGTGTTCAAACGCATTGGAGAAGTGGATGCGGCGGACAGCCCGCCATCGGACTCCACCGCGCTTGATCGGGCCCGGGATGCGCTTGCGGACAATTTCGATGAGCAATACGGAGGATTCGGACGCGCCCCGAAATTCCCTCACCCCACGAGTATCGACAGGCTGCTTCGCCACTGGCGCGGCACGGCGAAAACGGAAAACCCGGACCTGCAGGCGCTTTACATGGTGACCCTGACGCTTCAGCGCATGGCGCTGGGCGGACTCTACGATCAGGTCGGCGGGGGATTCTGCCGGTACTCGGTGGACGACTACTGGATGATTCCGCATTTCGAGAAGATGCTGTACGACAACGGCCCGCTGATGGCTCTCTATGCGCAGGCCTGGGCGGTCACCGACGACCCCCTGTTTGCCCGAATCGCCTCGCAAACAGGTGACTGGGTTATCCGCGAGATGCAGGCCCCGGATGGCGGGTATTACTCGGCTCTGGACGCCGATTCGGAAGGCGTGGAGGGTCGTTTCTATGTGTGGGAGCGCGACCAGGTTCGACAGCTTCTCGGGGACGAGGCGTTCCCGTCGTTCGCCGCCGTTTACGGCCTTGACCGCCCGGCCAATTTCGAGGGTAAGTGGCATCTTCATACCTTCAGATCACCGGATGACGTAGCCAAAGAGCTCGATGTGCCCGCGGACGATCTCGAGGCCCGACTGGCGGCGGCGAGAGGGCAGCTCCTATCGGCCCGGGAGAGCCGAGTGCGGCCCGGACGGGACGACAAAATTCTCACTGCCTGGAACGCCCTGATGATCCGCGGAATGGCCGTTGCGGCGGGTCATCTGCAACGAAAGGACTTTCTGGATTCCGCGGTGCACGCCGCCGAATTCGTGCGAACACGCCTTTGGGCCGAGGGCCGGCTGAAGGCCAGTTGGAAAGACGGCCGGGCACGCTTCTCCGCCTATCTCGACGATTATGCATTCATGCTGGATGCCATCATCGAACTGCTGCAGCACGAATGGCGCCAGGAATGGCTGACCTTCGCGACCGGCCTGGCCGACGGGCTTCTGGAGCACTTCGAGGATCGAACGCGGGGCGGCTTCTACTTCACCGCGGACGATTCCGAGAGCCTTATTCACCGGCCCCGACCGCTGGCCGACGAGGCCCTGCCTTCCGGGAACGGCGTCGCCGCCCAGTCGCTGGCCCGTCTGGGATATCTGGTCGGCGACACCCGTTACCTGACAGCGGCCGAGCGCGCCCTGGCGGCCGCGGCCGGCGCGATCGAACAGATGCCGCACGCGCATTGCGCCCTCCTGAATGCGTTGGAGGAGTACCTGCAACCGCCGGAAATCGTCATTATCCGCGGCGTGCCGGAGGAGACAGCGGAGTGGCATCGCGCGGCGAGTCTTCTGTACACACCTGGCCGCCTCGTCTATGCCATACCCGCCGGTCAGCCCCTGCCGGAACCGCTCGCTGCCAAGACCGGAGGTGACAGTCCCGTCGCCTACGTCTGCCGGGGAACCGTCTGTTCGTCTCCCGTCACGTCTCTTTCTGATCTTGCCAGCGAGTTACGCGCTTCCTCCTGACGTTGCCCTCAGCAGGGCCCTGACCACTTTCCGAGCATACTCATGCCCCCCCGGCCAGCCGCTCTCACGGGGACCGGCCACGTTGAGAACGCGGACCCCGTGCCTGGTCAGGAACCGCCTCGCCTGGGCTGCCGCATTCTCAGCGCTCAGTATCCCCGCATCGATAATCAGGCAGGGGCGTCCCAGCTGGCGGCAGATCGCGGCGGTCAGCGCCGTCCCTCCCGTGGGTTCGGCGACGCAGAGAATCAGGGTGCCGTCGCTGTCCTCCACGTTACGACGGGTCCTGACGCTGGGGTCCGGTTCACTGGTCGACTGCAGTGGGTATCGCTGCGGGATGGGTCCGTCTTCCGCTGCACGGCCGGCTGGACACCATCCTCCGCAGGACCAACCCGAATCCAGGGCGGCGTCCAGGGCGCCGCGGTCCACTCCGGTCTGGCCGCCGCTGACGATCTTCACCGGCAGGCTCATGGCCGCACGTAGGTCACCATTGCGTTGGCCACAGGCTTGTCCTGGCCTTCCGATCGCAATCGAACGTCTGCCACAACGAGGCGTCGTCCGAACGACAGAAGCTCGGCATCGGCCAGCACATCCGCCGACTCCGGTCGACGCAGGAAGGCGATGGTGAAATTACTGGTGACCGCGTCCCCGGCCTTGTCGTCCAGGGCAAGCAGAGCTGCGTAAACCGCAGCGTCCGCCAGAGTCATCATACTCGGACCGGAAACCGTACCGCCCGGCCGCAGGTGGTGCTCCCCCACCATTAGCCGGAGCCGCGCCCGGCCGGGGCCTACGGTCTCCAGCCGAAACCGCTTGTGGAAGCCGGGAAAATGGTCGGCGAACCATTCCTCGATCTCCTGTTTCGGCATGCCGGCCATGAACAGGCTCAGCAGGGGGAGTCTATGTCTGTCCGGGTCCAGCCGTCACCATTGCGGCGCAATTCATAGGCCGGCCAGTAACGGTTGTCCAGTTTCAGGGTGATGACCTCGACGTTGTCGTTCCAGTCGATGGTCTTCACGCGAACGGCTTCCCGGTCCCCCCGTCCGCTGACGGCGGCCACGAACGCATCCAGGTCGGGAGTCGGCACGCCGTCCACTTCCACAATTCGACGACCGGCGAAAAGTCCGTAGCGAGTGGCCGGCGACCCGTAATTGAAATAAGCCACGTAAACGCCGGTGGGCTCGATTCCGCGCTGGGCCGCCATGGCCCGGTGGGGCGAGTGCAACAGGGCGCCCGCCCACACAAGAAGGCGGTCAAAATCCCTGCCGTCCAGCGACACCGTCTCCATGGACAAGGCTTTCTCGGCGCCGTCACGCCAGATGACCAGTTCGACCACCGGTTTCTGCGAGCGCCGTTCCACCTCTCGAAAACTGGTCACGACTTCCCCGTCGATGGACAACAGAAGATCGCCGGGTTTCAGCATCCGGGCGGCCGGGGTACCCGCCACGGTTCTCACCACCTGAAGGGCCTGGCGACGCCTGGGATCGTCTGCCTCCAGCTGCCGAACCCAGTCGTCGGGCAGCCCCAGTCCCCGGGCGCTGGACAGGGGCAGCCTGCCAAACTCGGCTTCGAGAGATCGCACTTCCGTGCCCTCTCGCAGATGCGAGACGACCTCGGCCACCAGGTCTGCCGGGACGCCCTTGTTGACCTGGTTGAGTTCCTGTCCCGCGTGGTAGGCAAAGCTGGACCACAGGGACACGACCCGGCCATCGGAATCCGCCAGAACGCCGTCGAATTCAGACGGAGCATTCACCAGAGAGATTGTCTCCAGGTTCGTGTCGCGGAATCGCAGCGTGCGGGAAAGGGGAAACTGGACGGGATCCACTGAAGCCACCTCTGTGGACTGCACGGCCAGGGTGTGGTCCCCCTTCAGCCCGACTACCCAGAGGCGCTGCCCCGGCGAGACCGGATCCAGGTTGAGCTCGACCTCCCGGACCGGCGTGTCGCCGATAAGCCCCGGATCGTAGGCCACCACCGCCAGGTTGTGGAGAGGATGAATCCACTCGACCCGCCCTGCTATCTCCAGAGAACCCGCGAAAGTGATACGGACGTCGCCCAGTGCCACCGGCACGGTGTTCCGGTCGACGACCACCAGACCGCGGGCCGCATCGACGATGACGCCCGTCCCGTGGTAATGCCGGTCGGACACTCCGGCCACCGTATACGGCATATCGAAATTGACGACCACCAGAGACGGGGCCAGCCTGCTGCGCCGCGGATCACGGTAATCGATGAAGCGCGTTGTCGCCGGTTCAGGCGGCGCAGCCACGCCCACCTGCGGCAGCGGCTCACAGGGCCAGACTCCCAAGTCGTCGTTGCGGCGGCATCTCTGCGCCGGAAACCAGCGCCTGTCCATTCGCACGGTGCGCAACTTGCTGCCCCGCGGCTCGTCAAATGTGCTGAAACGAACCGTAAACCGCTCACCGTCCTGGAGCTTTACGAGCTCTCCCAGAAAATCCTCCAGGGTCGGGACCGGCACACCGTTGAGTTCGGAAATCACGGCCGAACGGGGGATGGCAGAACGGGCAAAAATGTAACCGGGGCTCGCCACATAGATGCCGCGGGGCGGGGAATTCAGATGCCGTGCCTGCTGGTACGAAAGCTGGTTCACCACGGCATCACCGAATTCCACGTACTCGTCCGGGCTGACCGCATGCAGGTCGGCCGGGACCAGTTGCATGTCGAGCAGGCGACCACCGCGCTGAACCTGTATCGAGACGGGAATGCCCACGTGGGTATCGAGCGTCTCCTCGAGGGGCACGAACCCGACCACCGGCTCACCGTTTACCCGAATCAGGATATCGCCGGTCTCCAGGTATCCCGCAGCGGGCGCGCCGGGTACGACCTGCTCCACCACAAGCATCCCGGTAGCTTTGGGGAAGCGGCGCCGCACCTCGGCCTCGATAGCCTCGCTCAATCCGAGGCGTCGCAGCTCGTCGTAGGGGGCGTGGACAAATTCGGTCATCAGAGTGCCGCGGCTGACCGGCTGCCCCTGACGGATCAGCTCCAGGGCCCGCTGCACGCGATCCAGGGGCAGGAAGAAGCTGGATGCAGCCTGCGTGTTGGCACCGGCATTGAGCGCCACCACCCGTCCATCGATATCGATGACCGGGGAGCCGGAAGAGCCGCCGGAGGTTCCGGAGGCCGCCTGCAGATAGAAGGTATTGAAATCGTTGTAGTTCCCTCGCCCGTAGTCCGGTGCATCCCGGTCGAGCCGGGCGAGAGTCCCCGCCAGGATGGACAGCTGCTCGCCGGCATCGTTGCCGACCACCCTGATTTCGCGGCCCAGCCGGGCACCGTCCGGATCCAGGCCAAGTTCAGCCGGCTCGATAAACCGAAGGCTGGCGGGATCGTAGCGATAAATGCCGAAATCGTGAACGGGATCCCGGTACACGGGAAATACCGGAACCTCCTCGTGATTGAGGAATACGGCCTCGGCGATTACCGGCCCCGGTGTCACCACATGCCGGTTGGTCAGTATCAGACCCCGCTCCGCATCGACGACAAAACCGGTGGCCTGTGTTGACTGGTTCCAGTTTGTGTCGAAGGATCGGGTGACGTCCACGGTAATCGAGACAACGCCGCTGGAAATCCTTTCCAGGGTCTCACGCCATCGTTCCTCTTCGGCAGCCGTAATGTCCGCGGCCGGGAACGTCGCGCAACAAAGCAGCAGATACAGAACCGCTTGTCGAATGGGCCGTCTCACCAGAGCCCGGGATCCTGGCCGAAATTCTCTTCGTAAGCCTTGCGTAGCGACTGCCGGGATGCGGAATGGTTCTGCGTTCCGGGGCTTCCCACCTTGATCGCCCCCATGAGAGAGGCCACGCGGCCGGTGATCTCCCAGTCGGCCCCGGCAAGCAGCCCGAAGAGCAGCCCGGCCCTGTAGGCGTCGCCGCAGCCGGTGGGGTCGACCACCTGCATCGGGCGGGCCGGCGGCACCTCCAGGACGTCTCCGTCGCGGATGATCACCGATCCCTGGGCACCTCTGGTGACCACATAGGCCTGGACGCGGCTCGAGATCTGCTCCGCGGTAAGGCCAGTCCGCTCCTGGAGCATCTGCCCTTCGTAATCGTTAACGGTCACCACTGAAGCCAGATCCAGGAACCGGACAAGTTCGTCGCCGTCGAACATGGGCAGGCCCTGGCCAGGATCGAATACGAAAGGTATGCCGGCATCGGCGAACTGCCGGGCGTGCAGCAGCATCGCATCGCGACCATCCGGAGAGACCATTCCCCAGCTGATACCCGCGTCCTCGGGAACATCGATCTCGTGGGCGTGATTCATGGCACCGGGATGAAAGGCCGTGATCTGGTTGTCGTCCATGTCGGTGGTGATATAGGCCTGAGCCGTGTAAGCCTCGGGCACGGCATGCAGATATCTCCGGGACAGTTCGTGGCGATCCATCCAGTCGGCGTACGGCGCGAAATCGCTGCCGACGGCACCCATTGCGTGACCTTCGCCGCCCAGCAGCCGCAGGTTGTACACGATATTGCCGGCGCAGCCGCCGAATTCCCGCCGCATTTCCGGGACCAGAAATGCCACATTGAGCATGTGAATCTGATTCGGCAGGATCTGATCGGCGAACCTGCCCGGAAAAACCATGATGCTGTCGTAGGCAAAAGATCCACAGATCAGTGCCGACATGGCGACTTCCTCCTGCTCAGACGCGAGGGATTGAATCTCAGGCCTCGGATGCGGGCTCCCAGGCCACGTCGAGCTGTCGGGCTGCGCGGACGTCATCCAGCCGGCGCACCGGGGTCGTGTACGGGGCGCCCTTCAAGGTTTCGGGATCCGTTCGGGCTTCCTCCAGGATGCTCGTCATGGCCTCGACGAAACCATCAAGCACTTCCTTGGCCTCCGTCTCGGTCGGCTCGATCAGCAGGCACTCCGGCACCAGCAGCGGAAAATAGGTCGTCGGCGCATGATAGCCGTGATCCAGGAGTCGCTTGGCGAAATCCATGGCTGTCACGTTCAGTTCCTTGGCCTGCTTTTTCAGGGTGACGATGAATTCGTGGCTTGCGCGGCGTTCCGGATAGGCCAGGTCGAATCCCCGATCCCGCAGACGTGCTGCCAGATAGTTCGCATTGAGAGTCGCGAATTCGGCCACCCGACTCATGCCTTCCCGCCCAAGCAAACGTGCGTAGACATAGGCCCTCAGAAGAACGCCCGCATTGCCCGCGAAAGCCGACAGCCTGCCAATAGACTGCGGGAAATCCTTCTCGTCCATCCAGCGGTAGCCGTCGTCGTCCTTGCCGACCACCGGGATGGGCAAAAACGGTACGAGGCGCTCGCCAACACCGACGGCGCCGGAGCCAGGCCCTCCGCCACCGTGAGGCGTGGAGAAGGTCTTGTGCAGGTTCATGTGAATGACATCGAAACCCATGTCGCCCGGCCGCGCTTTCCCAAGGATGGCATTCAGATTGGCGCCGTCGTAATAAAGCAGTCCTCCGGCCTCGTGCACCAGGTCGGAGATTTCGAGAATCCTCCGCTCGAAAACGCCCACAGTGGAAGGATTGGTCAACATGATGCCGGCCGTGTTGGGCCCCAGGACCGATTTCAATGCCTCCAGGTCCACGTCCCCGTCGTCCTTCGTGGGGATTTCGATCACTTTGCAGCCACACATGACGGCGGTTGCCGGGTTGGTTCCGTGGGCGGCGTCGGGAACGATCACTTCCGTTCGGTGGTCATCCCCCCGGGAGCGGTGATAGGCGCGGATCATGGCCACGCCGGCGAACTCGCCCTGGGCTCCGGCCATGGGCGTCAGGGAAACCGCATTCATGCCGGTTACCGACTTGAGGATCTCCTGGAGTTCCCACATGCACTCCATGAATCCCTGTCCGCTGGACGTGGGGCCCAGCGGATGGCGACCCAGAAATTCGGGCAGCATGGCAAGTTGATTGCAGGCCCGCGGGTTGTACTTCATGGTGCAGGAACCCAGCGGGTAAAAATGCGTATCGATGGAGAAGTTCTGCTGGGAAAGCCGGGTGAAATGCCGCACTGTCTGCAGCTCCGAGACTTCCGGCAGTCGCGGCCGTTCCTTGCGGCGCAGATGCTCCGGAATGGTGGCGCTGCCCGCGCCCCTGGGCGCCTGGGCGTAAGCCCGACGCCCCGGCCGGGATTGCTCGAAAATGACGGGTTCGGTCATGCTGACTCCGGATGGATCGCCTAGGCCAGGGCCTTCAGCGCCGCATCGTAGTTTGGCTCCTGGCCGATCTCGGGCACGAGCTCGGCATGAATGACGGTATCGTTTTCGTCCAGCACCAGCACCGCGCGGGCGCAAAGACCGGCGAGGGGGCCGTCCTCGATGAGAACACCGTAGTTGTTCGCGAACTCCGGTGATCGCATGGTGGACAGCGGGACTACGTTCTCCAGCTCGTCCGCTCCGCAGAATCGCTTCAGGGCGAACGGGAGGTCGGCGGAGATCATAAGCATCACGGCGTCGTCATGCTCCCGGGCGTAGTCGTTGAACTTCTTTGTCGAGACCGCGCAGACAGGTGTATCGACGCTGGGGAAGATTGACAGCAGCTTTTTCTTGCCGAGCCATTCTCCGAGAGACACATCGTTCAGGTCGGTATTGGTCAGCGTGAAGTCCGGCGCCTTCGAGCCCACTTTCGGCAGATCTCCGACGGTGTGAATCTCGTTATCGTGTAGCGTGATCGTGGCCATGAGTGCCTCCCGAGTATGTTCTGGATTATTGCCAGGTCGTTCAGGCGACCCGGGCCTCCCGCATGATATCCCCGAGCGCCGAGGTGTAAGCTTCGATATCCCCGTCGCTCTTTGTCTCGGTTGCGCAAACGAGCATCGCGTTACCGAGTTCCGGAAACTCCCCGGACAGGTCCAGTCCTCCGAGGACGTCCTTCTCGGCGAGCGCCGCCAGCACCGGGCCGACGGGCCGATCGAGGCGGACGACCGCCTCGTGAAAGCGCGGCCCCCGAAACGCAATCGATATCCCGTCCACGGCCTCGAGACTCCTGACCAGCCGCTCCGTGTTCTCCATACAGGCCTGGGCCACATGCTCCAGACCCTCGGCACCGAGAAGACTCATATAGATGGTCGCCGCCGTCACCATCAATCCCTGGTTGGTACAGATATTGGAAGTCGCCTTGGAACGCCGGATATGTTGCTCGCGGGCCTGAAGGGTCAGGGTGAATCCCTGTTTTCCGTCCAGGTCCACGGTTCGTCCGACGATCCGGCCCGGCATCTGGCGAACAAAGGCCTTCTTGGCCGTGAGGAGGCCGAAATAGGGGCCGCCGGAGGACAAGGGCACGCCCAGGGGCTGACCCTCTCCACAGGCGATATCTGCGCCCGTTTCGCCCCACTGCCCGGGCGGCTTCAGCAGAGCGAGAGAAATCGGATTGACGACCCCGATCACCAGCGCCCCCTGCGCATGGGCCCAGTCCGTCAGCTGGTCGACTTCCTCCAGGTTGCCGAAATAGTTCGGCTGCTGGATCACCAGGGCGGTAATGTCTTCCCCTTCCAGACTGGCCAGCTTCGACAGATCGGTGAGGCCGGTCTCGGTATCAAGCCCCAGTCTCTCGAAGACCAGTCCCTGGTTGCCGGCAATGGCGTTGCAGACCTTGACGTAAGTAGGATTCACGGCGCCGGCAATAAGGATTCTGGCGCTCTTGGACTTGCGGTTCGCCCGAACGGCCATCAGCGCGGCCTCCGCTACGGCCGAAGCCCCGTCGTACAGCGAGGCATTGGAAACTTCCAGACCCGTGAGTCCCGACATCATGGTCTGGTATTCGTAGATCAGCTGCAGCGTTCCCTGGCTGGCTTCGGCCTGATAGGGGGTATAGGCGCTGTAGTACTCGCCCCGAGTCGTAATCTCCCAGATCACCGCCGGAATATGGTGCTCATAGGCGCCGCCTCCGAGGAAACACAGGGGCGTCCCGTCCCGCCGCGCGCGGCCTTTCATCAGCCGCTGAACCTCCATCTCGACCAGCCCGGGCGGCACGCCCTCCAGGGTTTCGACTTTCAGAGACTCGGGAATCTCCTCGAAAAGACGCCCGATATCCTCGACGCCAATCGCATCGAGCATCGCGGCAACATCAGCTTCGTTATGGGGAATGAATGGCATATCAGGTCAACTTGGGGTCATTCCGGACGAAAATACGCTTTCTAGTCCTCGAGGGTGGCCTCGTAGCTTGCCGCGTCCAGCAGTTCATCGAGCTCCGACGGGTTACTCAACTGGATCCGCATGATCCAGCCGTCCCCGTAGGGATCCTGATTGACCAGTTCCGGACTGTCCGACAGCGCGTCGTTGGCTTCGGTCACTTCACCGGTCACTGGACTGTATACGTCTGAAGCCGCCTTTACGGATTCCACCACGGCGCACGCATCGCCCGCGGCAACCTCAGAGCCCTCCTCCGGCGGTTCCACGAAAACCAGGTCACCAAGCGCCGACTGGGCATGATCGGTGATGCCCACCAACACGGAACCGTCCTCCTCCTCCCGTACCCATTCGTGAGACTTGGTGTACTTGAGATCGCCAGGTACGTCACTCATGTTCAGTCTCCCTCACAAAAAGCGGGCCTGAGCCCTTGGCAAATTCTAGCTAAACCCGCGCCTTGCCGTGGCGGACAAAGGGCGGCCTCACTACCCGGGCGGTCAGCCGCTTGCCGCGAATCTCGACCTCCACGGTGCTCCCGGCCCCGGCGGGCACGCGCGCCAGACCGATGGAACGGTTCAGTGTCGGCGAAAAAGTCCCGCTGGTCACCTCTCCGTCCCCATGATCCTCCGTGATGACTCGCTGGTGGGCCCGGAGAACGCCCCTGTCCTCCAGCAGCAAACCCACGAATTTTCTCGGCACACCCTCGGCCCGCTGGGCCTCCAGCGCCCTGCGGCCAATGAAATCACGGTCCGTCGGATCCCAGGCCACCGTCCAGCCCAGCCCCGACTCCAGCGGGGTGGTGGTCTCATCCATGTCGCTCCCGTAGAGATTCATGCCGGCCTCGAGCCTGAGGGTGTCCCGGGCTCCGAGGCCACAGGGTCGAACGCCTGCGCTGTCAAGAGCCCGCCACAATTCCGCCGCCCCGTCGGAGGGCACGATGATCTCCCACCCGTCTTCGCCAGTGTAGCCCGTCCGCGCGACAAATAAATCGCCCAGCCGGACAGCAAAAAATGGTTGCAGAGAAAGAGCCGTCTCGCGCTGCGCCTCCGGCAGACAGGCCGACGCCTTCTCCCGGGCGTTAGGCCCCTGGACGGCGATCATCGAGAGATCCGGCCGCTCTCTGATTTCCACATCGAAAGCCGCCGACCGGTCCTTCAACCAAGCGAGATCCTTGTCGCGGGTCGCCGCATTGACCACCATCCTGTAGTCCCCGTCTCCCAGGAAGTATGTGATGAGATCGTCGATGATCCCGCCGTCCTCGTTGAGCATGCAGCCATACAGTGCCTTGCCGGGCGACAAAAGCTTGCCCACGTCATTTGCCAGGAGCCGCTGCAGGAAGTCCCTGGCGCGGGAGCCTCTGACATCGACAACGGTCATGTGCGAGACGTCGAACATACCGGCGTCGGAGCGCACCGCGTGATGCTCCTCGATCTGGGAACCGTAATGAACGGGCATGTCCCAGCCGCCGAAATCCACCATCCTGGCCCCGCTCTCGACGTGGACATCATGCAAGGCGGTCGTCTTTCCCATGGGGTCTCAACTCCCGGTTTTAAGGCCGTATAAGGACACTAAATAAACAGGGCGGCGGGCCTGTCGGCCCGCCGCCCCTCTGTCCGGTTACCTGAGAGATTCCGCCTCTGCGGGTTCGCCCGCAAAGGCCGCTCACCTTCGGTGGGTCGCCGTCGCGACCGCTCTCCAGAGCCAACCCGGTTCCTTCCGTCCTTCTGCCTGAGCGTTTACGGGCGAGTTGCGCCTTCGGCGTCCCGCATCTAAGGGGATCTCTCCGGAGGAACCTTTACGTTGGATCGTGAATAATATCCGAACCACCGCCACGCGGCCAACCGCGGCGGGATACGATAAAATTCCACCCCCGGCCCCCGCGCCGGCCAGAGCCCGCACTGCCCGAAATGACCGTGAGCATCCACAGGAAAAAAACCGTAGGCGTAGCCGTCGATCATGTACTGATTGGCGGCGGGGCCCCCGTGGTCGTGCAATCCATGACGAACACTGACACCGCGGACGTCGACGGGACCGTGCGCCAGGTCGCCGATCTGGCTCGCGCCGGCTCGGAGCTGGTGCGAATCACCGTGAATAACGAAGCGGCCGCCGGCGCGGTTGCCCGCATTCGCGAAAGGCTCCACTCCCAGGGCATCAATGTTCCGCTGGTCGGGGACTTTCATTTCAACGGCCACAAGCTCCTCACCCGGTACCCGGACTGTGCCGATGCGCTGTCGAAGTACCGCATCAATCCAGGCAATGTCGGCCGGGGGAGCAAACGGGATCCGCAATTTGCGGCCATGATCGAGGTGGCCTGCAAACATGAACGCCCCGTCAGAATCGGGGTCAACTGGGGAAGTCTTGACCAGGATTTGCTCACGCGGCTCATGGACGAGAACTCACGCAGCGAGAACCCGGCAGACGCCAACGAGGTCGTCCACCAGGCCATGATCGCTTCGGCGCTGGAAAGCGCGGAACGCGCCGAGGAACTGGGGCTGCCGCGAAACCGGATCATTCTGTCATGCAAGATGAGCGGCGTGCAGGACCTGATCGCCGTGTATCGGGCCCTTTCAGCGAGCTGTGATTATCCCCTGCACCTGGGCCTGACCGAGGCGGGTATGGGATCCAAGGGCATCGTGTCTTCGACTGCCGCCCTGGCCGTACTGTTGCAGGAGGGTATCGGGGACACCATCCGTATCTCCCTGACGCCGGAGCCCGGCGGTGATCGCACCCGCGAAGTCATCGTCGCCCAGGAAATTCTTCAAAGCATGGGACTGCGCGCGTTTGCACCGATGGTCATCGCATGTCCCGGCTGTGGACGGACAACCAGTACCTTCTTCCAGGAACTGGCTCGTCAGATCCAGGACCATATCCGCGATCGCATGCCGGAGTGGAGACGTCGCTACGCGGGCGTCGAGGACATGAGCGTTGCGGTGATGGGCTGTGTCGTGAACGGCCCCGGGGAGAGTAAACATGCGAATATCGGCATCAGTCTCCCGGGCACCGGGGAGCGCCCGGTGGCGCCCGTTTACGAAGACGGAGAGAAGACCGTCACCCTGAAAGGCGACACGATCGCGCAGGAATTCCAGTCGCTGGTCGAAGCGTACGTGGAAAGGACCTACCGGCCGCGAAGCGGCTGAGGAATCCCGGTCGACCGAGCCCTGTATGGCGCACCGCGTCATGGCCCTGCAGGGCCGGCTGATAGAATATGCGAATAACATTCGCCTCGGAGGTGCGCATGGGCAAAAGCACGAAATACGCTTCCAAGATCCCGGACGACAACGGCTTCATCCAGTATTCGGACGAGGAGAACCGGATCTGGAGCGAACTTTATGCGAGGCAGATGGAAATCCTTCCTGGCCGGGCCTGCAGCGCCTATCTGAATAATCTGGAGGAGCTTGGACTGCCGCGAGACCGCGTACCGCAGTTGCCGGATGTCTCGGAGGTGCTCCGCCAACGCACCGGCTGGGAGGTTGCGCCGGTGCCCGCACTCATACCCTTCACCGAGTTTTTCAATCTTCTCGCCAACAAAAAATTCCCTGCCGCCACTTTCATCCGCTGCCGAGACGAGATGGAGTATCTGCAGGAACCGGACATCTTCCACGAGGTCTTCGGACACTGCCCGTTGCTTCTCGACGAGGGTTTCGCTGCCTTCAGCCACGCCTACGGCAAGGCAGGCGTAGCGGCCCGCAAGGAAGATCATGCCATGCTCGCCCGTCTGTACTGGTTCACCGTAGAGTTCGGCCTCATCAGGCGTCCGGGCAGGGAGTTGCGAGCCTACGGTGCCGGTCTATGTTCCTCCATCGGCGAGGTCCAGTACGCGCTCGACAGCAATGTGCCGGTGCGCAAGCCCTTCGATCCCGTCGATGCGCTTCGGACACCGTACCGTATAGACATCTATCAGACGGTCTATTTCGTTATCCAGAGTTCCGACGATCTCTACCGGCTGGCGCAATTGAACCTGCTGGATATGATTGTAGAGGCGCGCCGGCTCGGCATGCATGCACCGACGTTCCCGCCCAAGCAGAAGGCCGCCGGCTGAACATCCCTACCTTTGACCGTCCGAGGTTGACATGACCGATCTGACTTCCAAACGATGCGAACCCTGCGAGGGCGGTGTCGCTCCCATGAGCCACGAGGAAGCCGAGGCCCTGATGGGGGAACTTCATGACGACTGGAGCCTTTCCGAAGACGGCGCGGAGATCCATCGGGATTTCTACTTCAAGGGCTTTTACAAAACCATGGCTTTCGTCAACGCCGTAGCCTGGGTTGCCAACGCGGAGAACCATCATCCGGACATGGAAGTCGGGTGGGGCCACTGCAAGGTGCGATACTCGACTCACGCCATTGGCGGTCTGTCCCAGAACGATTTCATCTGCGCCGCCAAGATCGACGCCCTCCTGCCGGCAGACTAGACGCTACCACCGCATCGAGAAAGCCACGCCGACCCGGTCGGGCCCCACCACCGGGACGATCTTCGTGTTGTCCCGGGGATCGACCAGCCACCAGTTCCAGCCAACGGCTATCGCGCCGCCGGCGAGGACATCCCAGCCGTCGTGTTCGTCGGCATCGATGCGCGTCCACCCCACATAAGCGGACAAGAGATAGGCCGGCCACGCGTCCCGCCATCCATATCGGCGATGGAGAAACGCCGCGCCGGCGAAGGCCGTAGCTGCATGGCCCGAGGGAAACGCCTCGTCGTCGCCGTTAGGACGAGACTTGTCGATGGTTTTCTTCAGGGCGTAGGTGGTAACGACGGTTCCGGCAAAAGCCTCGAGGAACTGCTTCCGCCCGTCGGCGTCGTCTCGCCGCCAGGCCAGAGCGTAGGCGGCCGCCGGGATAGCAACCCGAAGAACATCGCCGCTTGTCTCCACCTGGTCAGCAGCCGCTCCGCGTCCCAGGACGGTGATCGCCGCAACAACGAACCAGATCCCGCCTTTCACGATTCCTCATCCATCGCCAGGCGTCGGGTCGACGTCAGCGGTGGATCGAAGAGCCTGCCAAAGCCCTTGGCCGCCAGACGTGAGGCGGCGTCCGCGGACCGATGGTCACCCCGGGTTTCGATTGCCCACTGAGCATGTTCGCTCAGAAGCGCCAGCGCCACGGCGCGACCGAGAGTCAGCGCCAGTCGGCGCGCACCCGCCTCCAGGGCATCTCGCTCCGCCGGCGCCGTTCGCTGTTCGTACCACTCCACCAGACGCCTGACGGTGGATTCAGCGAGAACGGTCGCTTCGACAAGCCGAGGATCCGAGCAGGCGGCGCGGCATCGCCTCACCAGGGCCGACAGTGGCTCAAGGCCGCCAACATCGGCAAGGGCCCGGAGGAGATCCAGGGACAGCACGTTGGTGGTGCCTTCCCAGATCGGCAGCACCTGGCTGTCCCGGAACAGGGCGGGCAGCCCCGTATCCTCCACGTACCCGGCGCCTCCGAATGCCTCGATCCCCTCGCGACTGCACAATGCCGCAATCCTTCCCGTGGTCAGCTTGGTCAGCGACGTCAGCAGTCGGAACTCCTGCTCGGCCAGTTCACTCAATTCGCCGCACTCCCTGCGCCCGAGGAGATCCACGAGGTGAAAGCACAGGTGCAGACAGGCTTCGGTTTCGCCCTGCATATCCGCCAGCGTGTCGAGATGCAGGGGCTGCTCTGCCAATAGCCGGCCGAAGGCATGCCGCCGTCGGGCGTAATCCCTTGCCAGGGCAACCGCACGCCGCATTGACGCCACGGCGCAAACGCTGTTCCACGTGCGGGTCATCTGAAGCATGGGCACGATGTCGCCGACGCCCCCGCTGGTGCCCTTCACCAGGTGGGCAACAGTGTCCTCGAGAATCAGTTCCGCGGTCGGTACTTTTCGTGTACCGAGCTTGTCCTTCAGACGGCATACCCGGATACCGTTAAGGGCACCTGATTCATCGCGCGTCTCGACGTAGAAGAGCGCCAGTCCCCGGCTGCCCGACGGATTGCCTTCCGGCCTGGCCAGCGTCAGCGCCATTTCCGACGTCACTGCCGAAGTGAACCACTTGCGGCCGCTCAGCTTCCAGTGTCCCTGTTGCCTGGTGGCCACGGTTTCCGAATGCCCAACGTCTGACCCGCCGGCGGCTTCGGTCATCCACTGCCCGCTGGTCCACGCCTGCGCCGGATCGCGATGCAGAAGCCGGCCGACAGCGCGCTCGACAAGTGACCTGTTGCCGGAATCCATGAGTGTTCGGGCGGCACCGTCGGTCATGGCCAGCGGACACGTGTAGACGTCGGAAGACGGATGAAAAAGATAGACCAGGCCGAATTGAAGGCTGCGGGAAAGCGGGCCCCATCGGTTTTCATAGCCTTCCGCCACCAGGCCGAACTCGGCGGCGATCGTGGCCGCCCTCCGCCAGAGCGGCGACAGTTCGATCTGATCGATCCGGTTCCCCCAGGCATCCCACCGAGTCAATACCGGCTCATTGAGCCGATCCTCGAGCTGCAGCCGGTAAAGCTCGTCCCCGGCCAGTTCGCCCATGTCCCGGAAAAGCGGTTCCACGTCGCGCAGCCGCTCTCCGAAACGGCGCGACATTAGCGAACGGAAAGCCCGATCCTCGCGATATTGATTGCCCAGGCGGGGCGGCTCCTGGGAGAAGAAACGGTCCGGACCGGACATCAGATTCCCATTTTGTTGAGCGCGTCCGCGATCCGGCCAAGGATCATGGTCAATGTCGGGTGCGATGTCTCGAACCTGTCCACATAGCTGCGCAATGGCTCTGTCACTCCATGCCCTTCCTGGGCCGTGCCGGGCCGCTCGGACTCGAGGACATGGCCGATCCGGCTTCGCAACTCCTCCAGCGCCGCCCGTTCCTCATCGCTCACGTCCGGATTCCGGTCCAGCTCCGATTCGAGTTCTTCAAGCAGCCCGGTCAGTTCCCGCTCTGGCATCCTGTTCTCCGCTATGCCTGTTTTTGCCATGCTTCCGACGGACGGGCGAATTTCGGCAGGTCGCCGCTGATACCCATAGCGCGTCGAACGATCTCATTCTTCACCAAAGGCGTCTCGTTTACGAGAGCCGCGCCCGCGCGGCGCAAGGCTCCCGTCACCGGACCCCTCGCACGGAACAGCCTGCCAATGGCGTCAATGCCATGGGCCGCCACCAGATTTTCGGCCTTGCGCCAGCGTTCGTAACGCCGAAGAACGCGAAAATCACCTGGATCGCGGCCCGAGTCCTTGGCGTCGATGACCACCTCGGCCAGTGCGGCGGCATCGAGCAGGCCCAGATTGACACCCTGACCGGCCAGTGGATGGACCGTGTGCGCCGCATCGCCAATGAGCGCTGCTCTGCCGCTGATGTAGGACCGGGCACTTTGCATCCGCAGTGGGAACGCAAAGCGCTGCCCCGTCCCGGTGATCCTGCCCAATGCCCCCTCGGTAGCATGCGTAAGTTCCTCGAGGAACTCCTTCGTCCCGATCTCCGTCAGGCGGCGCGCCTCCTCCGGCGACGTAGACCAGACCACGGAAGATCGTCCGTCGGCCAGCGGCAGGAGGGCCACCGGACCCTCCGGGAGAAAGCGCTGCCACGCAGTCTGCAGATGCGACCGCTCAGTGCTGACATGACAGACAACAGCGGTCTGGTCATAGGGCTGGCAGCGGGTTTCGATACCCAGCATCTCCCGCGTGGGCGAACCCGTTCCGTCCGCACCCACCACCAGTCTTGCGCGAAGGGTGGATCCGTCTTCCAGGCTGATCGAAGCCCGGCGCCCTGTCGCCTGGATTTCGGCGGCTCTCGCGGGGCAGACCAGGCTGACGCAGTCAAGATGCTTGAGCCTCTCGATCAGCGCATGCTGGATCAGGTCGTTCTCCACAATGTGACCGAGCTCCGCTTCACCGATGTCCGCCGCGTCGAAGCGCACGGTTCCGGGGGCGCCGATCCGATGTCCGCTATCCCAAACGCACATCTCCCGGTAAGGGCTTGCGCGGGCAGCAAGAATTGTCTTCCAGACGCCCGCGGCCTTCAGAATGCTCGATGACGCGCGGGAGATGGCGGAGACACGGGGCCCATAGTCCGCACCGGCATCGAATATCGCAGGCTCGCGGATGTCCAGCACCGCAATGGATATCTCGTCTCCCTGTTCCGCCAGCAGGCAGGCGAACGCCGCGCCGACCATGCCGGCGCCGATCACGACGATCTCCGCCTCTCTGCTCACGACAGGGGTATGCCTCGGGCAAGCCGCGGTAGCCGACCACGAATACCCATGGCCTGACGGGCGAGAGCCTTCTTCGGGGCAGGGACCAGATCCAGGCCCAGCAAACCCAGCCGCCGCGCCGCCCCGACGGGCGCCAGGGGGTTGGTAAAGAGTCGGGCCAGGGAGTCGGTCATGGCGGCAACTCTGCGCTGATCCGCCGCCCTCCATTCCGCGTAGGCTTCAAGGACGGAGGCCGCCCCGGGGTCTGTCCCTGCCCCGACCGCATCGGCAATCACGTCGGCCAGCGCCGCCACATCCCGGAGCCCAAGGTTGAAGCCCTGACCGGCGACCGGGTGAATCGAATGCGCGGCGTTCCCGATCAGCACTACCCGGAGGTCGGACTGGCGTCGGGCCCGAATCAGGCGCAATGGATAGCGCGCGCGGCGACCGACCCGGGTAAAACGCCCCAGCCGGAAACCGAAGGCCGTCTGAAGCTCGGACAGGAAGGCGCCTTCTTCGTTTTCCGCAAGGGCCGCAGCTCGCTCGGGATCCAGGGTCCACACGAGTGAACAGCGATCGCCGGTCATGGGCAACAACGCCAGCGGACCGGTTTCCGTGAATCGCTCGTAGGCCTCGTTCTCGTGAAATCGCGAAATCGAAACGTTCGCGATCAGGGCCTCTTGGCCATATTCCCAGGTGACCTCACCCAGACCAAGGCTGGCCCTGACCACGGACTGAGCACCATCGGCACCGACCACCAGCGCGGCACGCAGCGACTCGGATTCACCACCGTCGTGCCTGATTTCCAGGGCAGCCCCATCCGCGTCGATTTCCAGAGACCCGAGACGCGCCGGGCAGATCGTCGAAATCCTGTCGTGTTTACGGAGGATCTTCCACAGCGCGGCACCGAGACACCGGTTTTCCACGACGTAACCCAGGGCCGGCACGTCATAGTCACGGCAATCCAGTCGGGCAAACCCGAATTGCCCCCTGTCCGAAACGTGGATGCGCCGGATCGCCGTGGCTTCCGGCTCGATCGCACCCCAACAACCGACTGTGTCGAAGATGCGGCGGCTGCCCTCGGATACGGCCGTGGATCGGTCATCGTAGCTGGGCTGGGCAGAGCTTGACGGCGACCAGGCCTCCACCACTGCGATTCTGAGCGGCAGGGGCGCCAGGGCCGCCGCCAGCGAGGCGCCAACCATCCCGCCCCCCACGATCACGATGTCGAAAGTCCGGCTCAAGACCCTGATATTCAGGCAGCCTGCATGAGCTGCTCTATCTCGTCGGGCTTCTTTGGCACGTCCTTGCTGAGGATCTCATGGCCGCCCTTGGTGACCAGCACATCATCCTCGATGCGAACGCCGATGCCCCACCATTTCTTCGCGACGCCCTTGCTGCCGGCGGGGATGTAGATCCCCGGCTCTACAGTCATCACCATGCCCGGCTCCAGCACGCGCCACTCGTCTCCCACTTTGTAATCGCCCACATCGTGGACGTCCAGACCCAGCCAGTGACCGGTGCCATGCATGAAGAATCGCTTGTACGCTTCCGATTTGATCAGCGAAGGCACCTTGCCCTTCAGAAGTCCAAGCTTCACCAGACCACGGGTGATGGTCCGGACCGCCGCGTGATGCGCCTCCTTGCAATGCTTGCCCGGCTTGATCTGATTGATAGCAGCGATCTGCGCCTGCAGGACCAGATCATAAATCTGCCGCTGTGCATGGGAGAATTTTCCATTGACCGGAAATGTGCGGGTGATGTCCGATGCATAACCGTCGACCTCGCAGCCGGCATCGATCAGAAGCAGATCCCCGTCCTGCAGAAGGTCCCGGTTCTCGGTGTAGTGCAGGATACAGCCGTTTTCGCCCCCACCGACGATGGGCAGGTAGGACGGCTCGGTACCGTTGCGCCTGAACTCGTGCAGGAATTCCGCCTCTACCTCGTACTCGCGTCGTCCGGGACGACAGAATTTCATCGCGCGGACATGCGCTTTCCCGGCGATCTTCGCTGCCCGCTTCATGGCGCTGACTTCAGCCCGGCTCTTGTAAAGGCGCATGTCATGCAGCACGTGATCGAGCACCACGAACTCGTGGGGCGTGTGGCGTCCTTTCCCGACCTGGGCCCGCAGCCCGTTAACCCAACCCATCAATCGCTGATCGAACTCCGGGTGGACGCCCATGGTGTAGAACACCCGGTCGGATCGTTCGATCAGCCCGGGCAGAATGTCATCGATATCTCCCACGGGAAACGCATCGTCGGCGCCGAAGTCCCTGACCGCGCCCTCCGGTCCCGCACGACGTCCGTCCCAGGTTTCCCGCACGGGATCCCGGTCGCGGCAGAACAGTATGTATTCGCCATGGGGTCGTCCGGGAATCAGGACCGCAACCGAATCGGGCTCGGAGAAACCGGTGATATAAAGGAAATCGCTGTCCTGACGATAGGCGTAGTCCGCATCCCGGTTCCTTATCTTGACCGGCGCCGCCGGGAGAATGGCAATGGCATCCTCGCCCATCATCCGCATCAGCTGCTTTCGTCTTCTGGCAAATTCCTTCGGACTCATATTCCGTTTCGACCTCCGTCACGGGCGGCGTTATTCAATGGATCAGGTCGGACTGAGATACGGCCCGGCCCCTATTCACAGTCTCGTACATGAGCTGGACACCCACCCGGACATATTCCACCAGCTCGGCGTAGGCGGTCTCGTCAGCCTCGGAGGGCAGTTCCTCAACCTCCAGTTCGGCCCGGCTGATCTCCACCATGTCCTCGAGAAATTCCCGGATCTCGCCATCCAGCTCGGAAAATTCGCGTAGGCCACGAACCGCCAGACCGTACAGAAATCCCTGGCACCATCCCGCCAGCGCAGAGGTCCGCTTCGGTAGCGCGCTCCGGTCATCGGGCAAAAGTGGTGCAAAGCTCATCTGCTGGCCTTCGAGGGAGGTCAGGCTTCTTTCGTAGAGCGCCTCAAGCGTCCGCCTGGCATTGACCGGGAGCTGCCGGGGATTTTCCTGGGCGTCGGCGAGGGTGTTATGGATCCAGGCTCCTGGGAGATCATCCGCCGCGGCACATAGAAGACCGCAGAGGGTTCCATGCGCCTCGGCCGCAGCTTCCGGTCCGACCCCGGCGCCGAGGCACCGGGTGATTTCTTCGTAGTCAGGCAGTTCGCTCATTTTGCGGACCGCTCCGCCGCCTCCGGGTGAACCAAATTTATCAATGCTACCACCGCCTCGTGGTCGGACGCAGGACCGGAGGACTCGATTGACCGGCCTCGTTGGCACCGCTTAACATGCGTGTCATGACTGATGACGCCATGCAGACATTCGAGCAGGAGCTCAAGCGACTCGAATCTCGACTCGACGAGCTGGTGGACGTGTGCCAGCAGCTCAAGGAAGAAAATCGATCGCTGAAGCAGCGTCAGGACACACTGATGTCGGAACGTGCCAATCTCCTGCAGAAGAACGAACAGGTCCGGGCCCGAGTGGAGGCCATGATCGGTCGTCTGAAGGCGATGGAGACAGGTGGCTGATATGGAGATGGCTCAAGTCAGCGTCAGGATCCTGGAGAAGGAATATCAGTTCGCTTGCCCTGCCAGCGAGAGAAATGATCTTCTCAATGCAGCCGAATTCCTGAACGCCAAGATGCGCCAGATCCGGGATTCCGGAAAAGTCGTGGGTCTAGACAGGATTTCCGTAATGGCGGCCCTGAATCTGGCCAACGAACTCCTGAAGACCCGTTCCCGCGAAGAACTCTTGGATTCCAACGTTGGACTGAGAGTCAAAAATATGCGTGAGCGCGTCGAATCGGCACTGGAAGCTGGCAAGCAGCTCGAACTCTGATCGCGTTATCATCTCGTTTAACAATTTGGCGTCTCCTGCAGTGTTCGACACGGGCCGGGAACCTCTCGTCCCTATGTTTCAACATCGGGGCCACGTTCTGTCGGCGTCACTGAGCATTACCGTTTCTAGCGGGTAGCCTTCGATGCCACGGCCGGCCCCACCTATTGCTCTGGCTCGAGAGCAAAGGCCTGTGACGGCACAGGCGGGAGACGCGTCACCAGGTTGCCTGCTTATCGGGTGGCCTCCTGCGTCGCCGTGTATCTCTCTTTCGACGGTGAAGTGGATCTGTCCGAACTCATGGAAACGGCGGCGAGATCGGGTAAGACCATTGCGCTGCCGGTGGTCCACGGGGGCTCGGTTCCCGGGATGTGTTTCCGCCGGTATCGTTCGGAGGATCCTGTCCGCCGCAACCGTTTCGGAATCCGTGAACCATACCGCTCGGACCGGAGGCAGATACGCCCCTCGAGTATCGGGCTCGTTTTGATGCCGGTTGTCGGTTTCGACCCGTCAGGAACACGGCTGGGCATGGGTGGTGGATTCTACGATCGCTATTTTGCTCAGCTGGCCGAGCGCTCGAGCCTGCACAATCGGTTGGTCGGCGTAGCCTTCGAATGTCAGAAGGTGAAATCGCTGCAGCGATACGCATGGGATATCCCTATGACAGCGGTCGTAACCGAGACACGCGTTTATCGAAACGCCGGGAGCCAAATTGGCAAGGATCGCGTTCGAGAGGAAAGCAAATGAGACATTGGTTGTTCAAATCGGAGCCTGGCGAGTTCAGCATTGACGACCTCGCATCTAGGCCTCGCAAAACCGAACACTGGGACGGGGTGAGAAATTATCAGGCGCGCAATTTCATGCGCGATGAAATGCGCAAAGGCGATCTCGCTTTTTTCTACCACTCCAGTTGTGCAGAGCCAGCTATCGTTGGAACAATCCGGATCAGCAGAAAAGCCTACCCCGATCACACGGCCTTCGATCCACAGGACAAGCACTATGATCCCAAGAGCGATCCGGACGATCCGCGATGGTTTATGGTGGACGTTACACTGGTCGAGAAATTCACGACACCCGTCACGCTTCGAACAATGAAACACTATGCAGATAGTGGTTTGGAGAACTTTCGACTGCTTGCC